>JACCDI011521753.1_pt1 | contig 14302 bp, 21 predicted proteins | sample 7442791 | NCBI WGS metagenome assembly JACCDI01 (sample SAMN15323434, study PRJNA562643) | freshwater metagenome | isolation source: river surface water | place: USA:Blue River Watershed | collected 2017-08-15 | reverse complement strand
GGTCTTTCAGCAAATAGGGAAGCAACAGCTTCCCTTTTTTGTCGAAAAAAACGGCGCGGTAGCAAAGCGGTTATGCACCGGATTGCAAATCCGTGTAGGTCGGTTCGACTCCGGCCCGCGCCTCCATATTTCTATTGGTGAATCAAGCACTTAGCTCAAAAGGCCAGGTGCTTTTTGCTTTTTGTTTGGGTCTTGTCCTTCTCCTGTCCTTTTGGAGAAATCATGGCATCAGTTCGTAAGCACGGCGATAAGTGGCAAGCCCGTGTGCAGCGCAAAGGCCAATCGTCATTGGCCAAATCATTCAACAATAAAGCTGACGCTCTTAAATGGGCTCGTAACGTCGAATCGCAAGTAGACCTAGGGGTGCTTGCCCCGAAGCAGACTATGCCGCGCCTGATGCCTATGGTGGAGCGCTACGTTGCAGAGGTCACTCCGTTGAAAAAGGGTGAATTGCAAGAGCGTTACCGCGCTAACCAATTTAGAAAGACCAAGCTCGCTGAAATGACCATCGACAAGATCACAGGGGAGGTGGTTTCTCAATACCGTGATGCGCGATTGAAGGAAGTTTCACCAAATACTGTTCGACTTGAGTTGGCGTTTTTGAGTGTGGTGTTTGAGCAGTGCCGCAAGGAATGGGGTTTTGCCGTTGGTAACCCAGTTAAACAAATCAGAATGCCCAAGCCCGGTAAGCCAAGGCAGCGCCGACTAGAAGCTGGTGAAGAGGGAGCACTGCTACAGGCATGTGGGGAATCCGGTGCGCACTATCTACAAACGTTTGTGATCTTGGCCATTGAGACTGGCATGCGTTTTGGTGAATTGGCTGGAGTGACGTGGGCTAATTTGAACCTTGAAAAGCGAACCATCTACCTGCCAGACACTAAAAACGGTAGCCCAAGAACTGTCCCGTTGTCGACACGTGCACTCAACGCAATCCAGACGCAGCCTAGGTCAATTGATAGCAGATTGTTCTCAGCAAAACCGGGGAGCATACGGTCAGCTTTTTTGATTGCCTTAAAAAAGGCTCAAGTTTCACAGCCTGACTCAAAGGACTTCCTACGCGAACTTCGATTCCACGACCTTAGGCATGAGGCAGTGACACGACTGTTTGAAAAGGGGCTGAATCCAATTGAAGTTGGTATGGTCAGTGGCCACAAAACACTATCGATGTTGCGGCGTTACACACACTTGCGCTCAGAGGAGTTGGTGCGCAAGCTTGGTTGACAGATTGACAAACCTAGGGGTAATTGGTGTCAAATACACCAATGACTACCAAACTCTTTTCTGATGACGAGACATGGCATTCTCTAAGAATCCTTCTCGAAAAACATTCTCCTGCTTTGCTGGCATCAGTGATTGAATTGCAAGGTATCTGGGTCTTCGATCGCTACAGTAGGATTGCTCAGGCTTCTGTAGAAAGTCAGGATGATTATTCGCAAACTGCTGCTTTAGGATTAGTTGCCAACTGGGCTGCAGAGTTAAATGAGCCTGGTCCCAAATATTCTTGGGATCATGAAAGATATGAAGTTGAGCCGCATCCTACGCAAAAATTCGGCTGGCCGGGACGATTACTACCGCGACTTTCAGAAGATGACACCACCTCTGAAATTGAAAGTCTTTCGGTTTCAATCAATGAGCATTGGAAAACAAAGGCCAAGTCAATAGCCACCGAAATACTGAACCGTGAAAGGGACTCTGGATTTGATCCTAAACAAGAACTAGTTGCAAGAGAAGTAGCTACTGCATTAGCAGCTTCAGGGACGAGGACCGCACGTGGTGCCATCTCTGCTGAAAACATCAAACGTGAAGCATTGGCTGGTACTTTTTGGCAAAGCACTCGCCTTAGACCAAAGAACAATAGATAAAGCCTGGATTCCTTCCGAAATGGATTCCAGGTTAAAAAATTCATTAAAAATCAAATAGTTATAAATATTTCCGGCTTTGACGGGAGTTATTTCCAGGCTGACACTGAAGTTCTACTTTTTACCGCAAGAGCGGATAGGACTCAAAATGAACAAGCACATGGAAATAGCTTTAGAAATGTTTATGGCAGCCAGACCCGCGTCTGGATTTAGGCCTGAAACAGGCCAAGAGTGGCGCCAACTACATAGGGCATATGAAGAGCTTGGTTTTGCCATGCTACTTGAATGCAGCCTGCCAGAACAGGAAGCGCGAATGATTGCCAAGCAAACTTTTGGCGGACCATTTGGACTTCTAGTGTTGGATTCAGCGCTCCGTGAGGTGAGCAATGCATGATTCCAAAACTGAAATTAAAAAAATGTGGCAGATTATTTCTGCAGCAGAGCCTTGCATTTTAGAGCTCAGAGCGATTTGGCCTAACGGCCTGCCCTCGCGCAGACCTACTTTGGTTAAACACTTTAAATCTACAGATTACACCTCGTTAGATGAGTGCAAGTCTAATTTTGAAACCGTTGCTCTGGAACTAAATCATATTGGCTACAACGTCTATTCCGTCATGAATCCAATTTCTTTGAGCTTCACAGGTAAAGCCGTCTCTGACAAAGACATCATTCATCGAGAGGTATTGCTGATTGACATTGACAGAACTGGAACAAAATCTGCTCCTGCAAGCGATCACGAAATTCTTGAAGCTAGGTGTTTAGCTGATGATGTTCATGACTTCATGGCCAGTCAAAACTGGCCAAGTCCAGTCCGAGTTTTATCTGGTAACGGCTACCATCTTTACTACCCAGTTCCGGGTTTACCGAACGTTGTAAAGGCGACGCTTTTCATCAAAGATCTTCTGTTGTTTCTTCATGAAAACTATAGCAACGATATTGTTGAAATAGATACAACAGTCTTCAATGCTTCACGAATCACCAAGGTTGTCGGCACAATTGCAAGAAAAGGACTTGAATCAGATGGACGCCCTTACCGTATGGCGCGAGTTCTATGAGCACACAAGTTTTAGAGCGCATTGAAAGTACTATTGCGTCACTTAAAAATAGGTTATCCAATAATCAGTCCGACGCAATTGACTTCGGTCCCAGCAGAGTTTTGATGAAAAGCTTGATTGGGACTAGCGAATCAGATGGTGCGGTTGCGAAACTACAAGACGCATTGCAATTTCTAGATCCCAGTGTAAAGCGTGGTTCAGGATCATTCTATTTGCCTGATGGGAAACCAGCGCCCAACTACTGGTTGGCAACAATATGGGCCATTAAAAGTCTCGACTGGGAATGCGGTGAGGCGATTGCCAAACAATGGTCCATGAAAAGTACTGAACGGTACTCTGATTATGGGTTTGTTAAAGCATGGAATGGATACAAGCGTAATCACCCAAAGCCTGTCGGAATTGGATCGCTCTTCAAGCGTGCCATGGAGTTAGGCTGGACGCAAGTGTCCCAAACATCTACTCTTAAAACATCTCAATACAAGCTACTCAAGGGAGAAGATCTACGTAATCTGGCTCCCATGCAATGGCGACTTAAAGGCGTGCTGCCTCAAGTTGGCTTAGCGGCTTTGTATGGCCCCAGCGCATCTGGAAAATCATTTCTTGCCTTAGATATGTGCATTGCCATTGCGGAGGGCAAGAAGTGGTTTGGAATTCGGACCACACCAAGTCCTGTGATTTATGTTGCCCTCGAAGGTGAGTCTGGGTTTAAAAATCGAGTGGCTGCATGGGAACTTGAGAACAATCGTAGATTGCCCGCCAACATGTCCATGGTGCTTCAGCCATTTCAAGTCACGAATCAATTAGATGTTGATTCCTTAGCAGATTCGGTCCCACATGACTCTGTTGTTATTGTCGACACCCTAAACCGCGCCGCTCCTACCAGTGACGAGAACTCGAGCAAGGATATGGGTGAAATCTTGCAAGCATGTAAGAGACTCCAAGGATTGATTGGTGGTCTGGTGGTGCTGGTGCACCATACGGGCAAAGACACCACGCAAGGCGCACGTGGACACAGTTCATTTTTTGCAGCACTTGATGGTGCAATCGAAGTTAAACGTAAAACTGAGAAGCGGTCCTGGTCCATTGCGAAGGCTAAAGACGGGCAAGATGGGCGTGACTATTCTTTCGCTTTGAAGTTACATGAACTGGGCGAAGACACTGATGGCGATAAAGTCACCAGCTGCACCATCAATCGAGTCACGAAAAACATTTTTGTTAAAGACCCTCCAACTGGCCCCAAGCAAAAAGAGGCTTGGAGAGAATTTAAACTCAACATGTCAACAATAGGCATTCTCAATGCACCAGCCAAAGACTGCCCTACTGACATTCATTGCGTAAACTTTGAGGTTGCGGTGAAATTTCTGTCTACAACGCTTACGACAACTGAAAAAAATAAACGTACAAACGAAGCACGAAGACTTTTAACATCGCTTGTTAATAGCGGTCATATTGAAACCGCGCTGGACCAAAACGATGACGCATGGTGTTGGATAGCATGAGAAAAAAGTCCAGTCCAAAAAGTCCCACCCCTAAAGGGGGTGTGGACAATTTAGACTTTTGGGCCGAATCTAAATAATCTAAAAATCTAGCGTTTGGACTTTTTGGACACTATCAAAAAATCAGTACAGGTGTGGTCGATGGTTTCAATCATTTCATTTTGAAAGCGCCAGTGCCTAAAGGCTTAGGCTTGTTCAATTCTTTGTCCAAAGCAAACAGCACAACATCTTTGATAGTAGTCAGTGGCACGTAGCCGGTTGGCTTTCTTCCGCGTGTTCTAGTGGCAGTAGTCATTTCCAAAACATGGCATGCATCCTCAAGCTGCATCATTTCAGCTAACTTTTGTGACCGTTCCCGAATTGCCTGTTTGGTGTACTCACCCGTTTTGACGTGCGACGCTGCTGACCTTGCTTTGCCTGCCTCGGTAATTGGGCCCTTATTTCGGCCCCCATGTGTGGAGCACTTAAAGGTACGGCTTGATTTCAATGCTGGCTTAAGACACTGGTTACCGCTTCTCACAGATTTCGCTGTACACCTTAGGCATGTAATCCTGCCCCCTGCTGTTGCTAGATACTTTTCCACTGGCATCTCCTTGCATATTTCATATTATGAAATAATTTAAAGCATTCTTCAAGTTTGAGTGTTTTAATAAGAAGATAAAAAAATTTAGAAAGTTCTTATACAAATTTAATGATGGGTGTCAGGAGAGGAAGTTGATTTTTTGCTTTGTATTCCCAAAAGAAATTTCAATCATGAGAGGTGCTAGTTTTGATTAAATTTTTAGTTTTGAAGTTACAGAAAACAGTCTATCTGACCTCGTTAATTTTCTTTATGTCTTCGGCGTTTGGTCAAAGTCAAGACGAAATAAGAGGAGCAATAGAGTCTGGAGATTTCGAAGTTGCAAGAAGCTTGGCTACTCAGTTAGTGAAAAAAAATGACCCCGTGGGGCATTACACGATTGGTTGGCTCGATGAACGGAAAAGGACTGATAAAGGATACGCTTCATCATTTAGTTCTTATTTGAAAGCCGCAAAGTTGGGGCATGTAAGAGCAATGTATTTCACTGCTCAAATGCTCAAAGAAGGTAGAGGAACTAAAAAAAATATCGAACAAGCAGTTTTTTGGTTTGAAAAAGCCTCAGAGACTCAATACCCCGATGCAATGTACGAATTAGCAGAGATTTATAGAGGAGGGCATGGACTTCCTGTAAATAACCAAAAAGCTTACGCCCTATATCAGAAAATTGCGCTCGAACCAAAACTAGAAAATAGCGAATTATGGACAATGTCGTTCTTTTTTTTGGGATTACTGACTAGAGACTCCACTGATGCAAAAACAAAAGAGAGCTCTGAAAGTTTCTTTGAATTAGTCATGCAGTCAAAACTTTCGACAAAACCAATTGATTGGGCTAAATCAGAAATTCAATCTTATGCTGATGCAGGACAGACCAAAGTCGGAAGAGGCGATGGGTCTGAAGATGATTTGCTCTGCCAAAAATTTGGTTTTAAAGTTGTGTCACAACCATATTCTGAATGTCGTCTAAAAATTGAAATTGCGAAAAAGCAAAACGCGCAAGCCGAAAAACTATACGCACAACAAAAAAGACAATTTGAAGCAGAACAACAGCGCTATCAAGAAGAAATTGCCGCGTATGAAAAAGAAAAAGAACGCAAAAAAGGACTAGCTATGTTGCAGTTTGGCCTTGCATTGATGGCAGGTCAGTCACCTAACGCGTCAGATAATTTTGCAAATGCAGGAAGATCAGTTTTAGGGATTCCGCCCGTAGCACCAAGTGCTCCAAACTTTCAAAATTTTACGATTACTGGACCCACCGGACGCATGACTACTTGTAATGTGTTTGGTAACAATGTTAAGTGCAACTAACTTATCGTTGCACGTAATGACTCGAATAGCTGGGACAAATATCATCAAAGCGCCCTGCTGCGGCGCTTTGTATTCAACCACTGCTTTTGCCTCGATCAATTTCATGGCCAGTGAGCACTGGACTGACGGCGCAACTGAAAACTCCTTGTCACAATCTGATGGAGGGCTTCGCCGTTGTGCATGCGGTGGCTACTTTCTCTCTGGCTATGCTGAGCGCGTTGGGTTCATCCCAAAGAATACTGGGCAACAGCCAGAACAATCTGAATACTCAATTACAAAGATATTTGGAAAGATCGGCAAGCTGTTGATAGCTGAGGACAAAGCAAAGCCACAGACCGTTCGTAAGCTACCTTCTCAATGGGCAGCCAATGTAACGGTCATACATCCCAAGGCACAAAGCGTTACAGGCGCGACGATTGCTGAGCTACTTGACTCAAAGCCACAAGATAAAAACCTATTGATCCAAGCACGTAGGCTTTACTGGCGATATTTAAACAACCAGTTTCGTGATGAGTACCGTGCTTACCGAGAGATTCACAAAGATAACTTCCCAGCATACGCACCCAGCGCGGCCCAGATGGACAACATGGAGCAGCTTGCGGCGTTGCTTGAAGACCATGACATGGTCGATGAACTTGAGCTTGCTGAGCTATACCGCGAAATGAGTCACCCATTGAAAGCCAGAGCTAAGCTGGCTAAAGTTGGCGAAGATGACCGAAAGTTGTGTGACGTGCAGTTGTCACTGCTTGAAAAGGGCTACAGTGGGCCAGCTAGATTTAAATTTTAGTTTGATTATCAAAAATATTGATTTAGGTGGCAGATCAAATTATTGGAAGCACAAGAATGAAATTTGTACTAAAACTACTTTTAAACCTAATCTGCCTTTGTGCAAGCTTAGCCGCAAACAGTGCACCAGTGAAATGTCTTGACGTTCTACTTGGTAGTGAAAAAATTGTAAGGCTTGCGCAAACAGGTCAAATTCTCAGTGAACTAAGGTTTGATCTGATTTCAGACTTGCAGAAAAGCAATCCGACTGCACTTAACGGAATGAATATTACTGAAGCGATGGCGCTTACATCCATGCTTGAAGTTGGTTCAGGTTTTGTATCTAACGCATCAATAATATTGATACGAGTACCAATTTCAAATCCAGATTACTTTACGTTGTTAGATTTATTGATAAATGACGCCAACATACTTTTGGTTAACGGCACATCTGCAATAAGACGGCTAACAACCTTACGAGAAGAAACAAAAGATGTTCCGATAAAAAACACACTTGCAAAAATTATAAATACTTCAAACAACGTGTTATCGGAATTAAGTGCTTGTAAAAAATAGACTATGAAAAAAATCCTGCTCATTTTGGCTGCTGTTCTCTCCTGCTATTTGTTTTTAGTAAAGTTTTCAATGGTTGAATCGCGCTATGAATGCGTTGGTACGCTTTCATCAACAGATGGTGATAAACCACTGACGGTATTTTTAAAACTTGGAACATATCGGTGGTGGGTGGGCTTATGGAATGATTCAAGTGGCGAAGCACACACTGAAATTCCAAACACTCATATTGGTTACTTTAGCAACTTAAAGAAAGTTGGTGACCAATATCAAATTTTTGATTTTGAGATGAATATCAAGGGGAATTTTTCCACCTTGAGCAATGTTTTAGCTCTTCAAATCCCCGTCAAATTAAAGACCGATTTTTTTGATGGTAAGTGCAAGAAAATTGATTGAACTAACATGCTGAAAAATATTCACTTAGCAATTTTAAGTTCATCAATCAGCTTAACCTTATTAGGCTGCACAGCAACTCGAGATCTTTCCAAACTCAATCACGACCCTCAATGCTTGTACGTTAGCGATATTATTTCGGTAAATCGCAAGAACAACAGCGAAGAGGTTTATGTACCTACTTTTTCTTTTGATGAACGCGAATTTGTTGAGGTTTACAACAAGCTCGGTCAGCCACTTGGATTCCGTGATATTTACGGGACTGAACTAACTACTGAAGATGTTGCGTCAATTGGCCCCTTTGTTAGTGAAGTCAACAAGCTCTCACTACAAACGGTGTCTTGGCCACATAAACGCAATCTGTATTTGCAATTTCCAGAACTATTTCCAAAAGCTAAGACACCATACAAGGCTATGCCACGTCCAGCCTTTTGCGATCAACCGCCTAAATGAAGCTTAGCCTCAAAATGAAAAAATTTCAGCTACTTATCTTTTTGCATTGCTTAGTGACAATTTCAGCATGTACAAACACTGATGAAGGGCACATCTATACACTTTACTCAACTAACCACCCTAACGATTCAGGTAGGTATGGAATAGCGACTTTTGACCTAAACAAGGGGCCACAAGCTGGAACAATTTGTCAGGAAACAGCAGATTTGTTAGCTGAAGACTTTCAAAAACGCAAAAAAATCAACAATTGGGCTGAATCAACTAAGGCTCGCTACTGGTGCGAAAAAGGCCGATTTAAAGAATAGCTTGTGCAGTTGAAATGACTATCTAAAAACATTTTATGAAAAAAATTAAATTTAAAACATTCTTCCAATTAACTATTGGCTTAATGATTACTTTTCCGACGTGGTCGCAAGTTGTTGCTGCTTGTGGAAATGTTGAAGGCTATGCCTTCTACCACCATGCTCATTCTGTTTCAAAAAAAGATAGTGGGTTTACAAAAGACAAAATCACAGGAGGCATGACAACAATTCAAAAAATGCCTGATGGAACGTTTGACATCCTTATCGTGGATGCACGCAAAAAAATAATTTCAATGGTGCAAGATGAAGGGAAAGTATTGCTACTTCGCAGAGGCGAAAAGGATGCAACATTCTTGCTATTTTTCCCAAATAATGCGATCGAAATTTACACCATCTGGGTTGATGCTGAAGGCCAAAAAAAATACGACCTAATGTCTAGCAAAGGTGGCGATGGAACGCCAGTTCACAAAAGCAGCGTAATGACTGGAGCATGTACTGAGATCAACTTTAGTGCCCTATCAAACTAAATTTAACTCGGCTTACTTCCTAATTTCTTGTTGTGTTCAAAAAAATTATTTGAACTTCTGAGTTCTACATTAGCGTTAAGTTTCCGCTCAACAATATCGTGAATTATTTGAGTATTTCCCCAAGTTCCAATTTCTGGATTCTGTGAAAGTAGCTGTTGGACTTCAGTAGATAGATAGCAATTCAAAGCATTGCTCAAAGCTATGACTTCTCTGTCATCCAGGCTTAGGTTGTAAGTGTATGTGGTCATCAGGTCACTAATTTCTACAATCCAACAGTACATTTACCTGACGCAATTGAGCCTCTTCCATTATTTTCGACAAAGATTAAGTTCTCAAATATTTGAAAGTCGTATTGAGACTTTGTAACGTAGAATTTTTTAATCTTAACAAACTGTGTGTTCGTAAACTCTACTCGATCAGGCTCAAGAGTGTCACAAGTTACGGCATTTTGACTCGGTGCAAAGCTGCAGCGATCTAGCGTAACTTTCGCTCCTTCCTTGATTGTGATTTTGAATTTGTATTTTTCAACTTCTTCTTTTGATTGAATCACAGACAAGTCTGCAGCATACTTTTTATCCACCTTGCATTCATAGGTGGCCGCATAAGCGGGCTGAGTCATCAGTGCAGAAATGATTAAATATTTCAGTTTCATTTTTTTCTCCAAATCCAAGGCTCAACAGGGTTTGAGTCTTTCCATAGACCAACGGGAGTCACCTTACTTTGAGCTTCTGCCTCAAGATATGTAGCGCGGTCTTCTTTAGATAGCTCTTTTAAGTAAGCTCTGTAGACCCAAGCCATACCAAGCTGGAGTTGTTTGAGATTTATGTCCTGCCCATCAAGTATCACCCTACCTACAACACGACCAAATTTGTCTATCTTTGCGGTTTCAACCCGAACCTGTTTATCAAGCACAACTTCTCTGAGCGCTCTTCGTGACTCAACACCGTAAGGCTGCTTAAGTTCAGGGGCATCAATTCCAGCTAAACGAATTTTTTTTTGACCTGATTCATTTTGTAGCGTGATAGTGTCGCCATCATGAACAGCAATGACCGTACCTAAGAGAACTTCAGCAAAAGCACCGGAACCTAAGCATCCAAGACAAATCGCAACACACTGGAACCAATGTCTTACCGTTGGCTTAGAAACTTTTAGCATCCCTTGTAATTCTTATAGCCAGATGGTGTGATTGTGTAAGTGCCACCTTTTGGGCCTGTGTAGCAAACGGGTTGTTCTCTTTGAACTGGTGGCGCTGTAGGCTGAATATTTTGAACTTGCTTGGGAGCAGGAGTTCTATGACAGTGATAGTCGCCAGTCTTGTGGTTGTTATGACACCCCTTAGCATTTAGGCCGCCGCCATGTGCCCAAGCCAACATCGGAAAACATACTAGAAAAACAAACAAGAAATTGATAAGTCTCTTCACGTGAGGCCAATCAAACTATTTTTCATCCGGGAAAAAAGGAGAGATCATCACTCCTAAAAAATAGGCTGGTGCCAACAAGCCAACAGCTATTATTCCAAAAATAAACAGGTCAAATCCGCCACAGACACTCACTTGAGCACAACTACTTTGCGAAGTGGCATAAAGTAAAATCAAGAACCACGCAATTACAGATACGAAAAATCCTCGTTTACTTAATGATTCTTTGTCCATGATGAAAATATTATTTGGCAATGATCAAAAAAAGATTTATACGTTTTGTTCAACTTTATCAAACATACCGCGGTGATAAGCAAAGAATTCAGAAGCGACTTTGTGAGTTTTATGTAAGTGCAACCTACCGTGAATACCGTCCAAGCTCATGTCTTCATTCACAAAGAAAACACCCTTATCAAACATCAAGTGGTGGTTGGGGCAAAGGCAAAGCAGGTTCTCAATTAAATCTGGTCCATTGTGCGGTGAGCCGACAGGCTTGATGTGCGCAGCCTCAGCGTAGAACCCAGCTTCTGTTTCAATCTGCAAATCACAAACTTGACACTTGTAATCGTATAGTTTTTTAAGTTGTCGGCCTAACTTTGAGTCGCGGATCACACGCTGAACCGTTTGAGTTGCCCTCTTTGGACTTTCGCTGCCGTACTTTTTATCTAAATCTACTGATGCACTTTTGGTTGGGGCTGTCGGTGGCAGGGCATTGTTTAGCTTGAGCAGCCGAAATCGGTACATCTTGAAACCAGACTTACCAGTTTCCGACCAGTGACTATCGACCCTATAGAGCCCGTCGTATCTGTAGCCAGAGGTAGGAGCAAATGGACTGCCTTTATGGGCCCCACGAATCACACGAACTGGTAATCCATCAATTTCATTCTTTGCTAGAGCCTTATTACTTCGTGTAAGAGTCTGATCTGCTATCTGTTTACCGCTGCCATCTTGGCCACCGCTGCCGGTATAAATAATTTCATCGCCAAAGTCTTGATCGTCTTCGTAACCACCAGAAATAACTATTGATTCAGCACCTTCATTTTGTGAGCCTGAAATGCCAGCATTGGTCGGCGTATGAATCTTCACGCGATTCATATCTTTATAAGTTTGGAATACATCACCCTCTTGTATTCCCAGAATTTCGCCAAATACTCTTTCTGCTCCCATACTGACCTTTATCTAGTTGTCGCGTTGGGCATTTTTGGGGTTGGTAGCACTATGTGGCTGCACATAGGTACTATCATTTTTTTTGCATGCCCTTTTAATAAGTGCAAATTAATCCCACTTGAGCCAACCATTTTGTCAATCGCCGAATTACTAGCGCTAATAAACAATCAAAAGTTGTTTGCCCACACTCACTCAGTTTTTTTATAAATTTACTTTACAAAATCAAAAACCCAAATTACTATAAATTCTGTAACAAAGTCAGAATACTATGAAAAAGCTAGTTTGTCTTTTATTGATAGCATTTCAAGCCGCAGGCTGTTCTACAAGCGGTGGAATGTACAAGTCCGGAGATAGCACACACGGAGAGCTTTCCGTCGGTCGAACTGCCGTAACTGTTTTAGGAGTGCTTGGTGCTGCTGCTGCTATTCGCAAGGGCGGTGGTGGTGGCGGAGGCGGACAGGAATACGGGTATGCGTGGGATTACCAACCCGGAAACAGACAGTGGGTATGTAGGGATAAGTCTAACGGGCAGTACGCAAGGAAAGAGAATTGCGCTGGTAGCCCTGTGGTGGATCATTGGCCTAACAACTGAGAGTTTTAGTCAACGTCGTCCACTGCTTCTATAGTGCCCACGAACATACGTTCCATCTTTTCTAAAGTACCCATTGACATGATTTGTTTTTGGCATCCCGTTGATATTACTGATGTCGCCAAAGCATGAACCGTTTTCAGCACAACCTGCTCCGATTAGTGCAGTTGTAGGTGATGTTGAATTACTTGTACTTTGATCAGAATTTGCAAACGCTGCATTTGTTGAGGTTGTACCTATATTATTAGCGGAAGGCAGTGGAGCATTGACTACTACATTAGCGATTGGGATAGTAGCTATGCAGGAAGCAGGTAAGACACGTTCACAGACATTCCCTTGGCAACGAAATGAAAATTGGCAATTGTCTGCTCTAGACTCAGGGATGGGAAAGACCGCTGTTACTAACGCCAGAATAAAGCCAAAAAATCTCATTTTCTAATTGGTTCAATAGAGGCAATCGTAGTCATACCTTTCGTGGTTTGAACTCGATCAAATTTACAAATTGTTGGGCTAAAAAATCTGAAATTTTCACCTGATTTTTGTAGGTTGGAATAATATTCGAAAATAACAAATGCAACTGAGTTTCCCTGAGAGTCATAAACAACTGTTTTGGTGTTGTCTAAAACTTCCCATTTTGCAATCGCATCAACTCTTATGCACCCAGATTGAGCATTTGCCAAAAAAGGAAGAATGCTTAAACACAGAAAAATAAACGATTCACTGAATTTCTTCACGGTAACAATCTTTCTTTCGAAAAAGTTCAAATTATTCTTCTAATCAGCACCAAGTTTCAAATAAACAAGAACGGCAAGCAGTATTAGCCCAATTCCGTATATTGGAATAAAGAGTATTGAAATGGCATAGACATAAATTTTTTGCGACTTACGCATACCGCAATACCAGCGCTGAAGACCACTCATGTCAACACCTTATGCAAAACATAAATATTACTTTATCTGAATTTAGTAGTTGAATCAATTGACCGCTGGGTTTCCCAAGCTCCACCACATTCCACGAAGAAAGCCAGCGTTAGTCCGGAGGCAATTTAACAAAAATGCTGGAGATTGTTAGCTTAGTCATAGGATTTCTGATAAAAAACCCTTTACAAGACCACCGCAAGGGGTTCGAGAGGATCAAGATTCATCTTTTCTGACGAAGTACCATAAAAAAATCTGAGGGTGTCCGCGTGCTAAGAGCAATTCAGCCTGATTTTAAAATGCCCACCTCTGAGTGGATGCTGAGCCGCACAACCCAACTTTGCCATTTACAAATTAAAACGCCCCAATGTTAGTGGGGCGTCAGGGTCAAGTCAGTCCAAGTTCCTTGGCCAACTGGTTTAAGTCAACGTCACGTTCTCGCAGCAATTTGTTTGAGTCAGTAATGTAATAACGTCCCCAGTTCAGAAAGTCTCTGGAATCGTGTCTACACGCTCTAACTCTAAGACCATCTAAGCGACGGTTAATTCGCTGCATCAACGCTTGATTTTTTTTGGCATACATAGCTCAATCCTTTTTAAAAATTAAGCCGTCATGAACATTTGGTCTGGTGCATATTCATGAACGACAGTTTTGCCCTGCCAAGCCTTTCCGCGAGTCACAGCTCAATATAGAGCTGAACCAGTCCATAAATTCAATGTATCAGGTAATTAAAATTTTTTCAAGCGACTGGATGAAAGGCCAGCCTCTATCCGACTTTGCCAAGTTGCATACTCATACTGTCATGTTGTCCAACGTTGGACAAAGATTCTGGGATTTTTATATTGCGGCTATGGAACAGTGATTAACCTGTCTTGTGAGGGGCACCTCGAAATGAGGGGGTGG
>JACCDI012245813.1_pt1 | contig 14319 bp, 11 predicted proteins | sample 7442791 | NCBI WGS metagenome assembly JACCDI01 (sample SAMN15323434, study PRJNA562643) | freshwater metagenome | isolation source: river surface water | place: USA:Blue River Watershed | collected 2017-08-15 | reverse complement strand
GTTCGCGGGTGCCGGGGTTAACCAAAGAGGGCGATTAAAAGTCAGGTTCGAAATGTTGGCTGCAGAGTGCTACCAAGACAAAGGGCGCTCAATTGCCGCCCCACGCCGAAACTCACTCAAGACAGTAGATCAGTGTTCAGTGCGTCGTACCAAGTTTCGGCCCTGAAAATTGGTACGATTGATCGGGATAGTTCTGCAGAGTTTCGCGAAGTTTCAGGAAGTTTCAGCGAGTTTTGTCGTACCGGCGGGAGGCCTTAAGTGATTGATTTCTCAAAAGAATCAGCCATCAGGGGGCGAAACTACGAACCAAGGGGTCGTGGGTTCAAATCCTGCCAGCCGCGCCAAAACACAAAGGGGGTCAGAGAAATCTGATCCCCTTTTTTCTTCTAAAGTGTTGCCATGAGCAGCTACCTCGAACTACCAAAAGACCTCCCACAGCCGGAAGATGACGGGGCAACAGATCACCTCAAGGGTCAGCGGCTACCACCTGTTTCACTTCACGCCACGGATGGCTCGGTCATCAACTTGGGTGATGCCCCGGGGACGATCGTCATCTATTGCTACCCGATGACGGGCCAGCCGAATGTGCCACTGCCCGAGGGCTGGGATCAGATCCCGGGGGCAAGAGGCTGCACCCCACAGAGTTGCGCGTTTCGCGATCACTATCAAGAGATTCGCGCGCTTGGCGCGGAAGTCTTTGGATTAAGTGTTCAAACCACCGACTACCAAAAAGAGATGGCCACTCGCCTGCACCTGCCATTTGCGGTGTTAAGCGATGTGAACTATGAGTTTCAAAAAGCACTGAACCTACCAACCTTTGAAACAGCAGGCATGCGGCTATTGAAACGAATCACACTGATTGCCAGCGATGGTGTGATCAAGGAAGTCCACTATCCCGTTTTTCCAAGCGATAACGACCCGGACTGGGTACTTCATGCCTTGAAAAAATTAGGATGAAGATGCGAAGGAACCCCAGAAGCCATGGGTTCAAATCCTTCCAGCCGCGCCACCCTTTAAGGAGATTAAAGTCATTGGATCCCCTTTGTTTCTTGATGCGCAACCATCAACGCTGCTCACCGGCGCTTCTGCATTAGGCAATGGCCATCCTTACGCTTTACATCCAACCCGGTGCCCACCAAACACGCCTGGTGGGGCTCCACAATGGCATGCTCAAGATTCAACTCAAAGCCAAAGCCATCGATGGGGAGGCCAACGCCGCCCTGATTGCCTTTTTGGCGGAGCGCTGCGGCATTCCGAAAAGCAGTGTGCAGATCACAGCGGGGCACAAAATCAGGATCAAGCGGGTTTCGATCCCGGATAGCGCGATGGAGTTCTGCACCAAGGCGATGGCCCGCAGCCCTCCGCTAAACGCATAAAACAACCAACAATTGACCTAGAGCAAGTCTGCTGTTTTCTGACTAGTCTGAAAATCCATCCCCCCGCTTGGGCCACCCGGTGCGCTATCGATCCCCCAAAGGAGCTGCGCCGAAAAATCGCCGTGGAACATACCGCAGGGTTACAGGCCAATCGCGAGTAACGCGCTACTCCACGCGCAAGGCTTCTACCGGTTTGAGTCGGGATGCTTTGGCGGCGGGGTACCAACCGAAAAATATTCCAATCGCCGCCGAAAACCCGAACGCCAGCGCGATGGAAGCCGCCGATACTTCCACCAATAAACCGGTGAATCCGGCAATCGCCCAGGCCCCCAGAATCCCCAGACTGAGCCCCACGAATCCGCCGGCCAGACAGATGGTCACCGCCTCGATCAGGAACTGCCGCAGGATGTCGCGCTGTCGGGCCCCAATGGCCATACGAATGCCGATCTCACGCGTGCGCTCGGTCACGCTCACCAACATGATGTTCATGATGCCAATGCCACCGACCAATAACGACACGCCCGCGATCGCCCCCAACAGGATGGCCATGGCGCCGGCGGCCACCGCCGCCGTCTCTGCAATCGCCGTCAGGTTACGAATGGTGAAATCATTTTCCTGACCGGGGCCAATCCGATGGCGCACCTTGAGTAACTCCGTGACCTCGTTCTGGGCGTCATCCATCGCCTCGGGCGCGGCCACCTGCACGAAAATAATGCCCACGCTGCCGGGGAAGGTGCTGCGAATCAACTGCTGTCGCGCCGTGGTCAGCGGAATGAACACGGCATCGTCCTGATCACGGCCATCCAAGGCCTGCCCCTTGCGTGCCAATAATCCGATCACGGTAAAGGGCAGATTCCGAATGCGCATGGTCTTGCCGATGGGCGATTCATCGCCAAACAATTGGCGTGCGGTGGACTGGCCGATCACGGCCACCCGGGCATTGGATCGAAGGTCGGCCTCGGAAAATAAATCCCCCTCATCGACATCCCAGGAACGCAACGGAAAATAATCCGGTGTGGCGCCGGTCACCATGGCACTCCAATTGGTGTTGCCATAGGCCAGTTGAAAGGATCGCATCACCACCGGGGCAACACGGGTCACGCTCGATACCGATTCGATGGCGGTCGCATCGCCCACGGTCAGGGTCTGTGCGGCGCCCGCGCCAAACCGCACCCCGCCCGAGGTCTGTGACCCCGGAAATACCACCAGCAGATTGCTGCCCATGCTGGCAATGCTCTGATTCACCAGGGCCTGGGTGCCACGGCCAACGGCCAACATGATCACCACGGCGCACACGCCAATGATCACGCCCAGCATGGTGAGCGAAGTGCGCATGCGATTGGTCGACAGTGCCCGCAGGGCCTCTTCCACGACCTGAGGTGCCTTCATAACACCCCCTCGGCCACCGGGCCATCGAATACCACGCGCCCGTCTTTAAGCCGCACCAGCCGTTTTCCAAATCGTGCGATGTCCGGCTCATGAGTCACCAACACCACGGTGATGTTCTGCTCCTGATTAAGCCGCTGGATCAAGGCCATGATCTCGGTTGACGTTGCCGTGTCCAAATTACCGGTCGGCTCATCGGCGAGCAACACCGGCGGATCCATCACGAGCGCCCGTGCAATAGCCACACGCTGCTGCTGTCCGCCCGAGAGCTGATTGGGCAGACGGTCTTCAAATCCGGCCAACCCGGTGAGGGCCAGTTTCTGCCGGGCCTTGGCCTGGGCCTGATCCCGTGGAATGCCCGCATAAAGCAGCGGCAAGGCCACGTTATCCAAGGTGGTCATGCGCTTTAGCAGATTAAATCCCTGGAACACGAATCCGAGCCGGCGGTTACGCAGTGCGGCCAGATCATCGGGGCTCATGTCCAACACGACCTCTCCCGCTAACACATAAGCGCCGGAAGACGGCGTATCCAGGCAGCCAATTACATTCATGAGCGTGGACTTTCCGGAACCGGATTGCCCCATCAGGCAGACAAACTCGCCTTCATCGATCGACAAGGTGATGCCGTGCAAGACCGGCACCACCGGCGCCCCCACCGGTTCATACTGTTTGTGAATGTTGATGAGCTGAATCAGCGGCCGCGGCATAGATCAATGGGGTGCACCAGGCGTCGCCCGTGCTTAGAACATCCGGAAACGGAATCCACTGGTCTGATTCGCCGCACCCGAGGCCGCTGCCCGCGTGACCACGACATCCCCTTCGGCCAGCCCGTCGAGCACTTCGGTGAACCGGCCATCCGAGATGCCCGTTTTAATCTCTTTAGAGGCCAGAAGATTGGCCGCATCGACCTGATAGATCCGTGGCGCGGCTGCGGATGCACGCGCACGGCCCTTGCCCTCGCCGTTGGCACCGCCCCCACCCCCCTTTGATGCACCATTGGCTGCACCTGCGGACTCCGAGCCCGGAGCGCCTTGCTCGGGCGGCCGAAACCGAAGTGCGGCTGCCGGAACGCGCAACACATTTTCTTTTCGGTTCGTGGTGACGGCGACTTGGGCGGTCATTCCGGGCAGCAAAATGCCATCTTTGTTATCGACATCGATCACCACGTTATAGGTCACCACGTTTTGTTGACTCGTGGGATTTAACCGCACCATGCGCACCTTGGCATTGAACTCCTGATCACGAAAGGCATCCACGGTAAAGCGCACCGGCTGGCCGGCCGTGATGGAACCGACATCGGCCTCGGATACCGACGTGTCGATCTGCATGCGTCGCAGATCACGGGCAATTTGAAATAAGGTCGGGGTTTGAAAGCTTGCCGCAACAGTCTGCCCGACATCGATACCGCGATTGACCACGATGCCATCAATCGGCGAGCGAACCTTGCTGTATCCCAGATTCGTGCGGTCCCGCGAGAGTTGGGCTTCGACCTGCTGCACCTGCGCACTGGCCGTGGCCACGTCTTTGCGCAGACCGTCAAGCGCACCGTCGGATACAAAGCCGCGGGCCTTCAGATTCTCGTTGCGCTTTAATGCGAGTTCGGCGTTATTCAGTGTGGCCCGCGCCGATGCAAGATTCGCCTCGGTCTGACGGATCTGCGCTTCTAAAATCGCCGGATCCAGTTCGGCGAGCAACTGACCGGCTTTGACCGGCTGATTAAAGTCCGTGTGAAGTTTGAGCACCGTTCCGGAGATCTGGGTACCGACATTGACCAGCTCGACGGGATTGAGGGTGCCATTGGCCGTGACCCGCTGCACGATCGGGCCGCGGTCGACTTTCGCCGTGACCCATTTCGGTTGCTCCGGGGCCGAACGCATCCACCACGCCGTGATTGCACCGACCGCTAACAGCACGATCACAGCAATCCGAAGCGGGGAACCCAGAAAGAGAGCGCGAAGTCGAATGGAAAAAGTCATAAGGACAAGAAGGCAAAAACCCGGCGCGAATCAGTCCGACACCGGGCTTTTGTGGAAGTTCAATACGTTTACTCGAGTTCTTCGTACAACGGGAGAGTCAGAAACTCTTCAAACGTGCGGCTTGTGGACATTTTTTCAAAAATCTTAGCCGCACGATCATAGGTTTTCGTATTTGACACACCGGACTCCGACAACGATCCTTTCACTTTCTTCAGTTCCTGAGGCACCATCTCGCGCACCATCTCGGCCGTGACCTTACGGCCATCGTCGAGCACGCCCTTGTGAGAGCGAATCCACTGCCAGACCTGTGACCGCGAGATCTCAGCGGTCGCGGCATCTTCCATCAGATTGTGAATGGGCACGCATCCGTTACCGGTTAGCCATGAGCCCAGGTAATGAATGCCCACGTTGATGTTCATGCGCAGGCCGGCCTCGGTGATCGGGGTCTCCGGCTGGAAGTTCAACAGATCGGCGGCCGTGACATTGACATCGGGGCGCTGCTTCTCGATCTGATTAGGCTTATCGCCCAGCACTGCAACGAACTCCTGCATCGCGGTCTGAACCAACCCCGGATGGGCCACCCAGCCACCATCGTAACCATCGGTGGCATCGCGCTTTTTGTCGGCGATGATGCCCTGCATGGCGATCTCGTTTTTCTCGGGATCGTTCTTGATGGGAATCAGCGCACTCATGCCGCCGATGGCCGGCGCATTGCGACGATGGCAAGTCTTTAAGAGTAACAGTGCATACGAACGCAGAAATGGCGTGTTCATGTTGACCTTGGCACGGTCGGCCAAACAGAACTCCTGATCCACTTTGAATTTCTTAATGCACGAGAAGATGTAGTCCCAGCGCCCGGCGTTCAGACCGGCGCTGTGCTCGCGCAGCTCATACAGGATCTCATCCATCTCAAAGGCCGCGGTGATGGTCTCGATCAGTACCGTGGCCTTGATGGTGCCGCGCACGAGCCCAAGCTCGGCCTCGCACATGGTCAGGATGTCATTCCAGAGTCGGGCTTCCTGATGGCTCTCAATCTTGGGCAGATAAAAGTACGGGCCCGATCCGCGCGCCAGGAGTGCACGCGAGTTATGATAGAGGTAGATCGCCAGATCGAAAATGCCACCGGAGACCCGACGGCCATTGACCAGCACGTGTTTTTCATCGAGGTGCCAGCCACGGGGCCGCACCAATAATGTGGCGACCTTGTCCTTGAGCTCGTAGACCTTGCCGCCTTGTTCGTGGCGAATGGTGCCGCGAATCGCATCGCGCAGATTGATCTGGCCTTGGATCTGGTTATGCCAATTCGGTGTGTTGGAGTCCTCGAAATCCGCCATGAAGGAGTCGGCACCCGAGTTCAGCGCATTGATCACCATCTTGCGCTCCACCGGACCGGTGATCTCGACACGCCGGCACAAAAGATCCTTGGGCAGTTTGCCGATCTTCCAATCGGCCTCGCGAATCGAGGCGGTGTACTTCAGAAAGTCGGGACGCAGGCCCAGGTCAAACCGCTTGGCCACCTGTTCGCGGGTTTCCAGCAATTCCTGGCGGCGATGCTCAAAGGAGCGATGCAGCCGGGCCACCAAGGCCAGTGCGCCATGGGTCAGGATTTCAGAGAATTCGGGGGTGATCTCGGCCTTGATTTCAACGCCGGTCGGAAGACGGTCAGGCATAACAAACTCCACACAGAGGGGTAGGCATTTATAAGATGTTCTGGATGAGTGCGGCAGGCCGCATCAGCCCTCGATTATATTGGATCGATGCGCCGATCCTCCCCTGCCCCGCTGACCCCATCGTATTGGGCGACCGCCTGCCAAGCGCTTGCGCAGGCCGATCCGATTCTGGGCCGCATCATTTCAGAACACCAATCCAGTGCACTGGTGTTGCGGGGTGACCTGCTGACCACCTGTGCCCGGGCCATTGTGGGCCAACAGATTTCAGTCAAAGCGGCGGCCAATGTCTGGTCGCGGGTGATCGCGCGTTTTGGTGACATCAATGCCGAGACCCTGTGCCGTGCGAGTCCGTCTGATTTTGAGGGCCTGGGCCTGTCCGGGCGCAAGATCAATTACCTGCGTGATCTGGCCGACCACTTTGCACGATCGTCCACCTTGGCCGACGACCTGACCCGGCTAGATGATGAATCGGTCATCGCACGCTTGACCGAGGTTCGAGGCGTTGGCCGATGGACCGCCGAGATGGCCCTGATCTTTGCGCTCGGTCGGCCCGATGTGTTGCCACTGGCCGATCTAGGTCTAATGAAGGCGATTTGCCTGCACTACCGACGGGGCCGACCCATCACGCCGTTGGCCGCGCAGCGCTTGGCCAAGCGCTGGCAGCCTTGGCGCAGCGTGGCCACCTGGTACCTATGGCGCAGCCTCGATCCAGAGCCGGTAGAGTACTGATCCATGTTCGCCTATCGCCACGCCTTTCATGCCGGAAATCACGCCGATGTATTCAAACATGTGGCGCTGGTCAGCATCCTGCGGTTAATGCAGAAAAAAGAGGCGCCACTCCTGGTGGTCGACACCCATGCGGGCGCCGGACTTTATACGCTGCACAGTCCGTTGGTGCGGGATAAGGCGGAGTGGCCCAGCGGCATTGGAAAACTCTGGGCATCCGCCTCATGGCCCGACCCCATCGCACATTATCTGGAACTCATTAAGCCGTTTAATAAGAGCGGTCGCCTGACCCACTATCCGGGTTCCCCCGTGCTGATCCAACAACTCCTGCGTCCCGATGATCGGCTGCGGGCCTTTGAGATGCATCCATCCGACATCGGGCCGCTGCAGGCCACGCTCAAGGGCGCACCACGTCAAGTCAAAGCAGAACGTAAAGACGGATTTCATCAGTTGCGGGCCCTGCTGCCCCCGCCATCGCGGCGCGGACTGATTCTCATCGATCCACCCTATGAAATGCGGGCGGATTACAGCCATGTGATTCACGCACTGAAAGAAGCGTTGACACGGTTTGCCACCGGTGTCTACGTGGTGTGGTACCCCAAAGTGGCGCGATTCCAAGTCGATCGTTTACTGCGTCAGGTGGCCGGACTGGCCATCCACGACGTGTTGCATGCGACCCTGACCGTGCGCGGCCCACTGAAAGACGGCCTGGGGCTGCAAGGCAGCGGCCTGGTGGTGATTAATCCGCCGTTTGGTTTACATGCTGAACTGGAGATGGCACTACCGGTGCTCACCCACGCGTTGGGCCAAGATGCCCGTGCCAGCTGCCGTGTGCGCAGCGGCAGTACCCCCGCCGATATAAAAACGGCGCTTGGCATGTCGACACCAAGCGCCGTATCCCCCACGCCCCGACATGGGCGGGGGAAACCGGTTTAGGCCACCTTCTTGGCGGCGGCCTTGTCGTCGAAAAACTGCTCGTCTTCAGTGGATCCCTTGAGGGCGGCCGTCGACGCTTCACGCTCGATCGTCGTGGTCACCGCATCAAAGTAACCGGTGCCGACCTCGCGCTGATGTTTCACCGCGGTAAAGCCCTTCTCGGCGGCTGCAAACTCTGCCTGCTGCAGTTCCACGAATGCACTCATGTTTTCGCGCGCGTAACCATAGGCGAGGTTGAACATGGAGTAATTCAGGCTGTGGAAGCCGGCCAGTGTAATGAACTGGAACTTGTAGCCCATCGCGCCGAGTTCACGCTGGAACTTCGCGATCGTGGCGTCGTCGAGATTTTTCTTCCAGTTAAAACTCGGCGAACAGTTGTAGGCCAACATCTTGCCGGGGAACTGCTTATGAATGGCTTCTGCAAATGTCTTGGCAAACGCGAGATCCGGTTTGCCCGTTTCACACCAGATCATGTCGGCATAAGGCGCATAGGCCAGACCGCGCGAAATCGACTGCTCCACGCCCGGACGAGTGCGATAAAACCCTTCCACCGTGCGCTCACCCGTTAAAAAGGCTTTATCGTTTTCATCCACATCCGAGGTGATCAGATCGGCGGCTTCCGCATCGGTGCGGGCCAGCAACACCGTGGGCACGCCCATCACATCAGACGCAAGACGTGCCGCCACCAGCTTGGCCACGGCCTCGCGCGAGGGCACCAACACCTTGCCGCCCATGTGGCCACATTTCTTCACCGACGCCAATTGATCTTCAAAGTGCACACCGGCTGCACCGGCCTCAATCATCGCCTTCATCAACTCAAAGGCGTTGAGCACGCCACCAAAACCGGCTTCGGCATCGGCCACAATCGGCAGGAAGTAATCCGTGTATCCGGCATCGCCCGGATTGGTGCCTTCCATCCATTGAATCTGATCGGCACGGGTAAAGGTGTTGTTGATGCGCTTGACCACCATGGGCACGGAGTTCGCGGGATAGAGCGACTGATCCGGGTACATTTCACCGGCCAGATTGGCATCGCCGGCCACCTGCCAGCCCGAGAGATACACGGCCTTCAATCCGGCCTTGGCCTGCTGCAGGGCCTGGTTGCCCGTCAACGCGCCCAATGAGTTCACAAAGGGTTCGGTGGTGACCAGGTTCCAGAGTTTTTCCGCACCGCGCTTCGCGAGCGTGTGTTCCGGCTGAAGCGATCCGCGCAAACGCACCACGTCTTCGGCGGTATAGCCGCGCTTGATCCCGCGCCAGCGGGGGTTTTCAGTCCATTCCTTTTGAAGCTTCTGAGCTTCGAGTTGACGGTTCGACATGTGGGTTCTCCCGATAAAAAGGTGATCCCATGCTAAGGAAACCTATTGCTTCGCAATAGAAAGTTGAACGATTTATTCGGGAAATAAAAAGCGATATAAAACAGTGGCTTATATGAAGATTTCTTATTGCGAAACGATATTTTTATCCATGAAAATGAATTTTGCTGCCTCGCATCACTCATGTTTCGCATTACGAAATTAAAATTTCGTCATGCGATAAATATCGCCGGTCAGGCCGTGTCGCGCAGCGTCCGCCAAACGGCCGTTCGCAGGACCGGACGCAGGGCGACCCAGCCAGCGCAGCAGGCGATCCCCGCGCCCACCGCCGCGCCCATGGCCAAGGCGGACCATCGCACCTCCAAGAACAAGGAAAACACCTGTTCGGCCAGCACCGCCCCGATGGCGAGCGCCGCCGCCGAGGCGAGCAATCCCGACAGACCGCCCACCACCATCAACTCCAACCATTGGGCCATCGCCAACTGGCGTCGACTCGCGCCCAAGGCGCGCAAGACGGCCGCCTCGCGCACACGTGTGTCGCGCGTGGCCAGCAGCGCGGCCCACAGCACCAGGATGCCGCTGGCCAAGGCAAAACCAAACAGGAGTTGCACTGCCGAGATCACCTGCGACAGGATGCGCTGCAGTTGATTGACCAAGGCACTCAGATCAAACACGGTCAGCCCGGGAAACGATGACAACAACCGTCGCGTGAGATCCACCGTGGGCATGCCCTCTGGCGTGGAAGGCACGTGCACGGAGGTGATCCAGCTCTGCGGGGCATCGCTTAATGCCGCCGGCGTGAGGATCATGAAGAAGTTCACCTGCATCGAGTCCCAGCGCAGGGCACGGATGTTGTGCACCGTGACCTCGACCGGCTCACCGGCCACCTCGAACACCAGACGATCGTTGAGCTGCAGGCCGAGGGTGCGGGCAATGCCCTGCTCCACCGAGACCTGCTTGAGATCCGGATCCAAGGAGGAACCGGCCACGATCCGGTTATGCGCTGGAATGGTTCGTGAATAGGTGAGGTTAAATTCCCGATCGACCAGTCGTTGGGCCCGGTCATCGTTGTAATCACTCGGTTGAATCGAGCGGCCATTGACCGCAATCAGGCGTCCGCGCACCATCGGAAACACCGTGGGCTTCTCCAGGCCCGATGCACGAATCGCATCGGCCACGGCAAATCGTTCCGAGGTTTGAATATTCAACACGAAACGGTTCGGGGCATCCGGCGGCGTGGACAGCCGCCAGGCATTGACCAGATCGGCCTGAACACTGGTCAGCAGAAACAATGCCGTGAGCGCCATGGACACCCCCTGGACCTGCAAGGCCAGCGCGCTGCCACGCCGCTGCAGTCCACGCACCGTATTGCGCCACGCCCAGCGCAGACTCCCGACGGCACTGTCGCCACGCACGGACGCGCCGGTGCGCAGTAACGACGCCGGCAATAAACGAAATACTCCCCACGACAGCACCGCAAACACCAGTCCGGCGATCGCAAACCCGCCCGCCGTGATGGCGGCCAATTGGGCATTCCCGGTTCCGAACCACAGCACCGCCCATACCGCCGCCAACATGGCGATGGCCCAGAGTTTTCCGGAAACCGATCCCGCCGCAGTGTCGTGTCGCAGCACGCGCACGGCGGGCACTTGTCGCAGACCCATCAGCGGTGGCACCGCAAACCCCAAGACCATGGCCACGGCCACACCGGCGGCCTGAATGAACGGCGTCATGGATACGCTGGCCAAGGGAAGGTTCAGGTATTGGGATGCCAGCGCAGCCAGCGATAACTGAATCAGCCACCCCAGTGCCATGCCGAGCGCCACCGCACCGATCGTGATCAGCAACAACTCCAATGCCCACCATCCGGCCAGACGGGATTGCGTTGCGCCGAGTGATTTGAGCACCGCACAGGTCTGCAAATGCTGGGCCACAAATCGCTGACTGGCCAAGGCCACCGCAGCGGCGGCCGTGAGCGAGGCCAACATACCGGTTAAGGATAAAAACGCGTACGCGCGATCCAAGGCATTGCGCAATTCGGGCCGCGCATTGTCTAAGGTTTCCATGCGCTGGCCACGCGATAACGTTGGCCCGATCATTTGCGCCACCTGCGTAACCGAGGCGACGGACTGGCCGGACGGGGCGGCTAACCACAAGCGATAGCCGATGCGACTACCGGGTTGCACCAGCTCCGTTTCGGCGAGCCGTTCATGCCGAATCATGATCCGCGGCGAGAGGTTGACAAAATTCATGCCGCGATCGGGTTCCTGCATCAACACGCCGGCCACACGAAATCCCACGGATCCTAATCGCACGGTATCGCCCACCGAGATGGCCAAGGTCGCTGCCAGCGCCGGGTCCACCCATGCCTCTGAAAGGCCGAGCGATGCATTGCGCTGCAGGCCATTGGCAGTGCGCACCTCGACGGTTCCCCGCAAGGGATACCCATCGGTCACAGTCTTCACCGCGGCTAGCAGACTGCGCGCACCATCGCCACGGCCAGTCTGCACCATGCTGGGAAACTGGGCCCCTTGCACCATGCGCAGACCACTGGAGCGGGCGATCTCCACCCAGGCCCGCGGCGTGACCTGGTCGGACACCAACACCAGATCGGCCGCAAGCGTGGACTGTGCATCGGTGGCGAGCGCCTGACGGACGCGATCGGCCAATAACCCCACCGCACTGACGGCGGCCACGGAGATCACCAAGGCCAGGCAGAGCAGTGTCGCGCCGCCCTGCCGAATATCCCGCCATGTCATGAACCACGCTAACCGCATCGAAGTGCCTCAACAATTCCAATTCGCGACGCCCGAATGGCGGGCACCATGCCACCGGCCACGCCCATGGCCACGGCAAAGATCATGGATCCGATCCCAATCCCCCAGGAAAGTTCAAATCCAAACGCCAACTCCGAAAAGCTCTGAAAGTTCGTGGTGGAGAATTCAACAAACTGCATGAACGATGCCAGCACGATGCCCGCTAGGCCGCCCAATACGGCCAAGCCCATGGACTCGGCCAGAAACGCCATCAGGATTGATCGGCGTTGGAATCCCAGCGCCCGCAGGGTACCAATCTCAGCGGTTCGGGAGGCCACCGCCGCCTGCATGGTAATCGTTGCCCCGATCACCGCGCCGATGGAAAAAATCACTGCCAAGGTCAACCCAAGGATCTGAATAAACCGCGATAAACCCGCCGACTGCTCGGCGTAGTAATCGGCCTCGCGTCGGGCTGCCAACGGAATGCGCACATCCTCATTGAGCTTTTCCACGAGTCCATCAAAGGCACGTGGATCCGTAAGCCGCACCACCACCGACGAATAGGCCTGACGGCGAAAGGCCTGCATCAGGGAATCCACATCCCCCCAGATCTCGGAATCAAATCCACTGCGTGCGCCATCCATGACGCCCACCACCAGCCACTGACGGCCACCGAATCCAATCATCTCGCCCACATCAACGCCCGCAAACTGGGCCCGCACACTGCGACCCACCACGATCTCGTTGGACCCCTTGCGAAACATTCGGCCCTGCACTAAGGACACCTTGCGTCGCATGCCCACGCCCACGGGTTCCAGTCCGCGAATCATGGCGTTCGAAATCTTGTCACTGCCGCGCTTGGGCAGACTGATCAGCATCACAATCTCGCGGGATGCCATTGGCTCGCCAATGACGGCCACTTCCGGCAAGGCCGCCACCAACGCCGCCTGGCCCCGCTCCACCGCGCTCTGCACCTCGGTGGTGGAGCCCTTGCGGGTCACGATCACGTTATCGGGTTCGCCCGTGGCCACCAGCGTGCGCTTTAGCCCGGCGTCTAACATCAACGAGGTGGCAAATACAAACACCACCAGGGCCATACCGGCAGCGGTCAGCAGAGTGGTCACCCGACGCACCCAGAGATTGCGCAGGCTATAAAACAGTGGGATGGCGGTGCGCATGATGAATGACGCGCGATCAGATCGCGCGCAAGCCCTCCACAATCGACACACGTGAGGATCGCCAGGCGGGCACCAGTGCCGCCACCACGCCGACCATCACCGCCAGAACGATCTGCACCGCCGTGGTCATCGGCGCCACCTGAAACACCGGAAACAATGTGCCCATCGACGCGCCGAATGCATTGGCCACCGGGAACGTGAGCAGGGCCCCGACCAGACCGCCGAGGAGCGCCAACAGCACCGACTCCGACCCAATCAAACCGGCCACAAACCAAGGCGAAAATCCAAGGGCTTTGAGCGTGGCGTATTCCCCGGTGCGCTCGCGTACCGTCATGGCCATGGTGTTGGCCATCACCGCAAGAATAATCAGAATCACCACGTACGACACAATCTGGATGGCCAGCACGATCGCCTCGGTCATGGCCACAAACCCCAGCTGAAACGCCTTCTCGGTTTCGGTCAACGTCTCATAGGCCGAGTTTCGAAACAGTGCATCCACTTGAAGGCTGATCTCTGCCGCACGATAGGGCTCTGCAATCGTGAGAATGAACACGCCGGTGCTGTTTTGAAAACGGGCTAAGCCGCGGCGCTTGCTGTCTTCATTCAGATAATTCCAATGAAAAAACAACTGCGCGGTATCGGTCGACGGACTCTTTCCATCGTAAATGCCGGCGACCTGAAAATTCCAGTCACCCGGATAGATGGTGCCCTTGAGCACCAGGTTATCGCCCACCGCCAACCCATGGGTGGTGGCAATCTTGCGACCGATCAACACGCTGCGACGATCCTTGAAAAAGCGGTCCCGGGCATCATCGCTCACCACATACTCCGGATACGCGGCCAGGTAGCTCGGGGGGTCCACCGCGAACTGCGGAAAGAAATTGCGCGGCTCTTTGTAGATGCCACCGAACCAGTTGGCCCACGACAGGGCGGACACACCATCGACCTGTCGAATCCGATCGGCGTGGCTCATGGGTAATGGGAACACCAGGGAGATGG
>JACCDI010731522.1_pt1 | contig 14321 bp, 14 predicted proteins | sample 7442791 | NCBI WGS metagenome assembly JACCDI01 (sample SAMN15323434, study PRJNA562643) | freshwater metagenome | isolation source: river surface water | place: USA:Blue River Watershed | collected 2017-08-15 | reverse complement strand
TCTAATTGGAAATAAATCAGAACTGAATTTTTATATATATTTTAAAATCTTTTTTGCACAATGGCAAATATAAATGTAAATCAATATCAACGTCCAGGTATTTATATCAATGAGATAGATAATTCATTAACACAATTACCAGTTCAATCTCAGTTAATTAACTTGGTAGTTGGATTTTCTAAAAAAGGTAAAGTGAACTCGCCTGTTTTAATCACAAGTAAACAGCAATTCATTTCTATATTTGGTGATATAGATAGAAATTTAGAGAAAAAAGGTTCTTACTTCCATAGAACAGTATTAAATATTATATCAAAAGGTCCAGTATGGGCATTGAATATTTTAGATACCGATGATACTTTGGATTTAATTGATGTTAAAGATATATCAGTTACATCAGCTGATATGAACTCAAATATCAAACAATTACCATATAGTTCTGTATATGATAAATCACAGTTTTGGAATTTGGACACCGAAACATTTTTATCAGCAAATTCTAGTGCATCACAATTATTACATATAACTAATATATCTAATAAACCTGTATCAGTATTCATGTTTAAAAGTTCTGCAAAAGGATATGATGACACACTAGATATCTATTATGGTAGTGCTACGAATGTTCCACCATATCTTTCACCAAAAGACCAAGCAAAAGATTATTTAGTAAGTATGATAATTGTGCAAGGTGATTGGAGTAATTATGCTAATTTATCAGTTGATACAAAATATAGCAAATATTTCAATAAAAATGGTTTGATTAAAACTGCTGTTAATAGTTTCATTAATGATACTACTGTGAATGTTTTAGCTAATTATTCTGATTTAAGTTTAATTCCATATTTCAGTGATTTGAATGGTGTTAATAAATTTATTGAAACAGTAGTAAATAGAGATACACAAAATACTGGTGTTTTTGTTACATATAACACTAGCTTATTAGATGATTCAGATTATAACACTGGTTTATTAGATTTAATTGGTAATAACATTGTTGATTCGGAAATTGAATCAATTGATTATTTAAGTTATAAAGAAAGTTTGACTGAAATTTTAAGTTATAATAAATCAGATATTAATGTTGCTGGTAATGCTTTTGGTGCTGTTACATCCGGTGATGCTATTCAAACAGAATTATATAAAAATTTCACGTTAACACCATATATCAACAATGCTACACCGGGTAGTTTTACTATATCAAATAGTATTAACTATACTGATATATCACTTATAGTTGCTGATAATTCTTACATAGTATTGAATGGTAAAGCTGTTGCTGTGAATACTAATTCTAGTTTATCATGGAAAACAAATGTTAGAGTTGCTACAACATCTGATATTGTTTTATCAGGTACACAAACAATTGATGGTATTGCTGTTGTTGATGGTGATAGAGTATTGGTTAAGAACCAAAACAGTGCTTTTGAAAATGGTATTTATATAGCTTCTACTGGTGCTTGGTCACGTTCTACTGATACTAACACTGCTAACAATTTGGTTGCTGCTACGGTGCTTGTAATCGCTGGTACAGCTAATCAGAATACTAAATGGACTTGTACTAATACAAGTATTGTTTTAGAAACTACAAATATTATATTTAATCAATTATTAATTGCACAAAATAATATATCTGTTGCCTTTGCTAGTCTTGGAAGAGTTAGAAAAGATACTATTTATATTGATTCTAATGGTTCATATGGTGTTGCTACTGGTGTTGAGGTATCTGATAAAACATTATTTGCTAACATTCCAATCAAAGCTATTCCTTCATCGGTATATCCAATTGCTGTTGTTACAGTGTCAGATACTGGTGTTGATGCAACGAAAACAAATAGTAATAATATTGCATATAATGTTAAAGTTGTTTCAACATCAAACATTTCTGCTCTTACTGGATTACAAACCATTGATGGTGTATCATTGATTGCTGGTGATAGAGTTTTATTAACTGGTCAAACAGATGGCACAGAAAATGGTGTTTATGTTGTTTCTGTATCAGCATGGACAAGAACAGATGATTCTTTGCCTGGATTATATGTTGGTGTTACTCATGGTACGGTAAACACAAATACTATTTGGAAAAACACTAATACAGCAACTACTGTTATTGGTTCAACAAATATTACATATTCTGAATTTAATGGTTTTGATATATCATATGTTGTTAAAGCTGTTTCAACATCAAACATTTCTGCTCTTACTGGATTACAAACCATTGATGGTGTATCATTAATTGCTGGTGATAGAGTTTTATTAACTGGTCAAACCGATGCAAAACTTAATGGTATTTATGCTGTTTCAGCATCAGCATGGGCAAGAACAAGTGATTTGTTAACAGGTTTATATGTTAGTGTTACTAATGGAACTGTTAATGCTAATTCTATTTGGGAAAACACCAACACAACTATTATTGTTGTTGGTACTGATGATATCACATATTCTGAATTTAATGGTTTTGATATATCATATGTTGTTAAAGCTGTTTCAACATCAAATATTAATACATTATCTGGAACACAAACAATCGATGGTGTATCATTAATTGCTGGTGATAGAGTTTTATTAACTGGTCAAACAGATGGTATAGAAAATGGTGTTTACACTGTTTCAACATCTGCATGGGCAAGAACAAGTGATTCTTTAATAGGTTTATATGTTGGTGTTACTAATGGTACTGTGAACGCAAATACTATTTGGAAAAACACTAATACTACAACTTTTGTTGTTGGTACAACAAATATCACATATATTAATTTTGAAGGATTAGAATTAATTAAACCTATTAGTGATATTGTATTTGGTGTTAATAGCACTGATGATATTCAAATTTCATATATCGGTATTAATCAATTACAATTAGTGTTTAACAAAACTAATGCATTATCACCTGATACTTTATATAGAAAAACATTATTGAATCGTATATTTGCTAATTTCCAATCTAAATTTGATTTAGGACATTCTGTTATTTTGGATACTACTTCTAGTAAAAGAGTTATTAAAAATGTTGTTTATAGTAATGCATCTGATAGTAATTTAAGTATCATTTTGAATGTTGACCCTATCTATAATATCTCTGGTAATGCTAGTAATGTTTCGATTTTCTTTGAAGATACCGAGCAATTATTCGGTCCAACAGGTTCATCTACAAATGATGCTATCTTCAAAATATCACCAGATTCTTTATTCTATAAAGCATTCTATAATGGTACTATTAATAGTGGTGATTATTTCTATCCACAATATGTTGGTGGTAGTTTAGTGGAAATTGATTTCATTAATACTTCTGGTACATCAACTATTTCTGTACCATCAGTTGATTTATCTAATTTAAATGCTGGTGATAAAATAGCAATTTATGGTTCATCTAAAAACGATGGTATTTATACAGTATTAACATCTGGTATTAATTCTATTTCAAACAACACAGATATTATAGTAAACGAAACGGTAAGTAATGAAACAGTTAAATGTGATATTCATGATGCATCTGAAAAAGTGTATCTTAAAATGTATGATGCTAATAACGAATTTTACTTATCATATAGTAAAGATAGTAGCTTAGTAGATAATACTGATTTATCAGATTATGCTGGAAACAATAATGCAGGTTTAAACATCATCCGTGTTATATCATTGAAAAGTGATTTCAAAGAAACTGTTGAAATTGAACAAGTAATTGATAGTAATACTATTGTTGTTGATGCTAAAAGATATTCTTCATTAACAATTGGTAATTATTTGAAAGCTGATTATGATATATCAACTTTACAAATCGGTGAAGTTCCAAGAAAATTAACACGTATTATTGATAAAAGAAGTTATGCATCAGATGTTACAAAAACTGTATTGAAAACTGATTCACCAATTGATATCTTAACTTTCGGTACAGACCAACAAACATTTGCTTACACTGCTATTGAAAATTATGTTAATACTTATAAAGCAATTAAATTGAAAGGATTCGTAGTTCGTCCAGAATCTATGCCAAATGGTACAGAAGAAAGACAATCTGCTATTTTAGATATGATTGCACCAAACACACCATTATCAGATGGTTTGATTAACAGAAATAAAATTTCATGGAGATATTTAGTTGATAGTTTTGGATTGGGTTTAACAGCTAATTCTAAACAACAACTTGCTGATTTGTGTGCTAATCGTTCAAATGCATTTGGTATTATCAATGCACCATCTGCTAAATCGTTTAAAAATTCTCAATCACCATCATTCATTGACCAAAAAACAAAAGCACTTAGAACAGACTATGTTAGAAGTGGTGGTAATTTAGAAGCAAATCCAGCATTCTTATATTCTTTTGCACAAGGTGTTGCACAAAGTTATATCGGATATTTCTTCCCTTATGGTTCTATACTTGATAATGGAAGACCAATGGATGTTCCACCAGCAAGTTATATCTTGAATACTTTTATGAACAAACATTTAAGTACTTCATCAGTGGTTAATCCATGGACACCAGCTGCTGGTATTGATAATGGTTTAGTTACAGGTTTAGGTAATTTGGAAATGGATTTCACAAATGATGATATCACAAATCTGAATTTGATGGGTATGAACCCAATAGTGTATAAAATGAACCGTGGTTTATGTATTGAGACAAACAATACTGCACAAACAACACCTAAAACATCTTTATCATATATCACTTCAAGAGAAGCACTTATTGAATTAGAAGATGCTTTATATGAAATGTTATTGGGATATCAATGGAAAACTAATACGCCAACTATTAGAGCCGAGATTAAAAAGAAAGCAGATGCTATATGTGAACGTTTTAAAGCAAATAATGCAATTTTTGACTATGAAAACGTTATGGATGAAACAAACAATCTACCACAATATATTGATGCACAAATCGGTATTCTTGATAGTTATGTTGAAATTGCTAAAAACATGGCAATCATAGTAAATAACCTTACTATCTTACCAACAGGAGCAATTCAAGCTGGTGGTTATAAAGCACCAAATGCATAATAAATAAAAAAGGAGGGTTTTTAAACCCTCCTTTTTTATTTTATAATTATTTGTTTTTTATATGGTGTTGTTGTAACGTGCCACATATCACAATAGATATGCTCATTTTCTGGTAAATCCAACAAATATTTGATATACATATTTATGTATTCTGGTAACATCGCTGGATTTTTTATTTTTGAATCCAATATGTTATAAAATCTTTCTTTTAAAACAACCTTTTTAGATTTATAACTCATATTAAATAATGCACCATTATTATCTAATATTATTACATCTGAATCATCAACTTTGTTGAAATATTTCTGTAATATTTCAAAAGCAGTATCTAATTCTTCGTTTATTTCACCACTCAATAATTTGTTATAAATATGACTAGTAAATGACGCGGAAGAAGATTTATCTACCTCTGAATATTTAGCAAGTGTTTCTTCATACGCTTTTGATATATCATCTATATTAAATGTTTCACAGATGATTATATCTGTCATTTTAAATTGTTCGTGTTTTGGTTTAGAAGCCACGAAGGTGTTGGTATTTTTTTCGCGATAACTAACCACTAACTTATAACATAGTTGATTAGTTTCAGTATCAACTTTACTGTGAATGCTAATTATGTGCTGACGCAAAGCTTTTGCGTAGGTTTTTTGATAACTGTTATTATAAATAGATAATAATGTTATCGCTTTTTTACTTTCATCACAAACCTTTTCTATGTAATTGTGTATATCAGATATATCACGGCTTTTATATTTGATGAACATTTCCGGAATAGGTTTCTGTGTGAAAGTATCATCTGATATATCAGATATGATATACTCTAAATCGGATGTTCTGTATAAATAATATTCTTTTTTTGTTGAAGAATCAACGAACATTGGACCAACAGAATATCTGTAAGTTTTCATCAAGAATGATTTATAATTATCATTTTGTTTACATGAATAACTATAAATGTCGGTGCTTGTTAAATTGGTTTTCATAGATTGGATATTTAATTATATTATATTATATTATATTATATTATATTATATTATATTATATTATATTATATTATATTATATTATAAAAAAGGATAGGAAAATATACTATCCTTTACTTACCTACTACCAAGGTTCTAACTTCTGTGTTTTATCACATTTATCTGTTCCGTTATAGGTTGGACATGTTTTATGACTTCGACAAGATGCTAATACTACAATAGATAATGTAGTAATCAATAATAGAAATTTTCTCATAATATAGGATGTGTTTATAATATTATGCGAAATTAGTAATAATTATTGATATATCCAAACTATTGAGTAAAATATTTTTATATAATCAACATCATTTGGTTTTCTCATTGTATATAGCAGCTAACAGAATGATGATATATATTACTGTAAATATCACATATGTGAATATTGCTACATTGGTGAATCCTTTTTTACCATCTTCGTGTCTGGTAAGGACAGAAACTTTATTTTTAACCATGGATTCATAATCATAAGAATCTATGTAAATCACATGTTTATCTTCTTCGTTATTATTTTCGAATACATTACATATATAAACTATTTGTAATTCTTTTTCATCTATATTATAGATAGAATGTTTTTCTCTTACACTTGTTATATTATATGTGTGTAATTCGCCTTCATCGTAACATACATAATAACTTGTAAACATAATTATTATGTATAATAATGTTGAGTAGATATATTTTTTGTATATATCAAAGGTTGTTTTCATAGCATACGTTTTATAACTCATAAATAATAATTATTAACGATACAAAGTTACATATTTTAATTTAAATACACAATAAAATCCACTTTTATTTTTTAATATATACTATAAATAAAAGAACTATAATATGTTAGCACATTTTAACAATGTTACTGTTGCAAATCAAAATAGAGAACCTGTATATTTAAATTTGTTTGAGACTACTTTTGAATTTCCAAGTATTCTTCCTAATGTAAATAAAGAGAGTGCTATTCTGTCTATGCAGGCAACTAGTATAAATCTTGAATTAACACCGGATTTGGAAGTTGTTAAACAATATTTTAAATATTCTGGAAGACAATTCTTAAACACTAAACAAGATAACTCTCTTGCTAAATTTCAAATAAAATTCAATGTCAATGTTACTGATAAATTTGCTATTGATACATGGAATATGTTGAAACAATGGTATGATTTAGGTTGGAACTCGCAAACAGGTGAATTACATTATAAATCAGAGTTAATTGGTACTGTTATCGCACACGTACATGACCGCAAAGGTATTGTTATTAGACGTGTTGAATACAAAAATGTGATGTTGACTAAATTATCTGGTATGGCATTGGATTGGAGTAAAGGTGAGATTTATAGCTGTGATGCTGACTTTGTTGCTGATACTTGGATTGATTTATATCAAAATATTTAATTATAATTTTATGCCCGTAGCAACAGTTATTAATATTGATGATTTATTCATACCTAAAATATTTGGGGTTATTGTAAAAACAAAACCGAAAGATATAATCATGCCTTTAAATCATGATGAAGAAATATTAATGAAATTTTTTAATAAAAAATTTGACCATCGTATAGATTACAATGGTCAAGTTTTTTATTTATCAGAAAAACAATACGAAGATTTAGTAGATAAAGGATATGATGATTTATCATTACTCGGTATTACTTATCGTATAGAAAAACAAGATATCAGAACCATTTATAGTAAAGATAAGGCATTGCAATTATCTAAACGTATATATAATGATGTTACTGATTCTACAATATTTTTAGCAACGAAAAATAATGATAAAGAAATAATCAACATTATTGCTGAAACTATATCTAAATATTTAACTAATCCTGTTGAAAAGATATATCTTTTTGAGAACTATAATGAATCAGAAATCATAGTATATGATAAAGAAAATTTAGTTTTATCTTTATTGCTTGGTAAAGAAATAGAATCAAATACTATTACTAAAACCGATATACCATCTTATACAAGTGTAAATTGTATAGGGTTTGATAATGATAATAATATAGATTTATATGATATATACCAGAACTTAAATGGTATAGAAATAGATAAGATTGATGGATATATCAAAAATATCAATTATCTTGATTGAAAATTATTATTGCTGCAAAAATAACAGATATTATACAAAGTAATATCAATAATACTGTAAGTATGATATATCCTTCAACATAATGGTATCTTGTATCAACATATTTGTTATGGCATTTATTAGTGAAATCAAGATATGTTTCTCTCGTAGTTTGATATTCTTTTCTGTCATATTCTTTATACGATGAATCATATGTTTCTATAATAGCATTATATCGTATAGATATGTTGTTATCACCACGGTTCACGGTATCAGTACTATATTCTATTATACTACCATTCACTACTGTTTTCTCTTTTGCTGTTAAGATAGGATATAAATACGATGTTAGATATATCATTCCTGAACAAAGCATTAATGGAAACAGAACACCTTTGAATAATTGTTTTAAATCTCTAACAAGAGAGAAATATTGATATGATGCCATAGCTAATAAGTTATGTTATTGTTTATATGATAATATTGTTTTGAATAATCCAAATCCCATTCTGGTTTTGGTAATGATATAACAAATTCATCTAATCTTTTCATGAAAGATGGTTCAATTTTATGCTCGTGATTTATTTTTTCACGTAAATCATTTATTTTGTTCATCAAATCGCCACAGAATAAAGATGATTCTTTATAATCCATGTGTTCTAATAATTGATATTTACAGTCAAAAGATTCTGGATTTTCCATTAACTGTTTAGCAAAAAGATATCCACGATTAGCATGGTTTATCTTTTTCATATAATTATCTGATTTTGATGCTTCTTTCAAATCTCTTCGTGCCATACCTAAATAACACTTGAATAATTTGTTATGTAGTAATTCAAATCTGTTTTGATACAAAAAATCAAAACACGTATCTTTCATGCTTTTGAATACTACTTCAATATTCAATGTTGCATCACCAGATATTATATTTTTGATAAATTGATGATAATTAGTATATACATAATCTATATTTGATATATCATCATTATATTGTAATTGATGATTAGTGTAAAATACCGTGTTTTGCTCAATAGTAGAAGGTGTGTAAATGCAGATTATATCACTATCACTCATTGAAGAATGGTCATGATTATAATATGTTCTGCTACCAAATAATGACGAAAATATGATATGGTCGTCAATTGCCTTTTTAGTATTAATATCAATATGTATATTCATAATGTAAAGTTACATATTAAATATGATATATCAACTATAAATTCTCTAAAATTCCAAGATGTTTTTTCTAAGCTAACATATAGGTTCTAATTTTAGAAGTTTATATTCTTTATAATCTAAACCAGGATTTTTGGTTTTGTATTTATCCCATGCATCTTTTTGAGTATCAGCAATAACCAATACCGAATCAAATACTAGACATGATTCTCTTTCGTGTCCATCGCCACAGAAATATATTAAATAATGATTCATATTTTTGGTACATCTACTGATTCACCACCAAGTTCAACTATTTGCTTATTAAGTAATTTGTGATATGAAATACAAGTCATTTCCATAATTTTATCACCTTTGATACGAGCATCAAGAATTAAAGAAGCATAACCACTTCTGGCTAGTTCTAAATTAGTGATTAATTTTTTACGATTGATGCGTTTAGTAGTCATTAGTTAATAATATTACCTTTTGATGTTACCACTCATAGTTCTGACACTACCTTGGATATCACCACTACATTTCACATCACCACTACTGGTTTGAACATTTCCATTCACATTTCCAGATATATCAATATCACCACTACTTGTTTGTATATCTTCCAGAACATCACCCGTGATATCAATATCACCGCTACTTGTTTTAACTTTTTTGACATTACCTTTTATGTCAATTTTTTCACAACTATCAACAGATAAATCTGATATATCACCTACAACAGATATATTTATTTGTTTTTCATTATTATCATCAATAGTTATTTTTTTACCATCAATAGTAATAGTACCATTATTGATGTTTATTTGACTACCGATATGTTTAGTATTATTGATTATAATTTGTGCCATTTTATTAAATAATTTCATAACTATGCAAATGTAAATATTATTTTTGATAATATCAAACTTTTTCAACTATAATGTATATAATATGTATGAGATTTCCAGAAGAATTATATTATACTGCTGACCATGAATGGTTATTAGTTAAAGAAAATGGTGAGGTATATGTTGGTATTACTGACTTTGCACAGAGAGAATTAGGTGATATAGTGTATGTTGATATACCATCTGTCGGTTCTAATTTAAACAGAAATGATGTATTTGGCTCAGTAGAAGCAGTGAAAACAGTATCTGATTTATTTATTCCAGTATCATGTAAGATATTAGAATTTAATAATATTTTAGATGATGCTGCCTTATTGAACACTGACCCTTATACGAATTGGATAGTTCGTATAGAAATGAATGATAAAAATGATATATCACTACTTCTTAATGTAGAAGATTATAAAAAAAGCATAGGATTATGATAACTTTAAAATACATTATCGGATTTATATTGATATTATCTTTTATCTACAAATTAATATTACTGAACAAACCAAGGATATTGTATAAGTATATATCAGCTAAAAATGTGAGATTATTACAATATATTTTTGGTGTGATTGAAGGTATTATGTTATCTGTTATGATTACAGTATTATTAGGTTTTGTTATTATTATAATTATATAAATTAATATATACTTTATGAAGTATATACTAGATTTTAATTCTTTCTTGATTAAAGAAAATAAAGTTTTTTCGCCAAATATTGTTAATTCATTATTGAAAAAATTCAAATCAGATAATTCTAATATAGAATTAATCAATAAAATTACAATATTTGGTTTATTTAGAAATTCCTCACCATTTAATACGTATGATATATCTACTATATCACAAAATAAATTAGATGAACTTTTTGAAGAGTGGTACAATAAAACGGTTGAACGTTTAGTTTCAATACCAGGTAATATGAAAGGCAACAAAGATGTTGTTACGAAGTATTTAAATGCCTATATAAACAATATTTCTAAACTTAATGTTCCTAAACCATTCAGTTTTAAAAACTATGAAGAAACACTGGTTGATGTTGTCAATAATAATGGTTGGATAAAACAAAATAAATCTACGGCTATAAATAGTATTACTAATCCTATTAGTTCGGATGTTGTTTATGATGATGAAAATATAACTATTGTTAAAGGTGATACAAAAGAAAAATGTATTATGTATGGTAATGGATATACCTGGTGTATATCACAATCTGATTTAAATTATTATACGACATATCGTGTAGAATATAAAGCTACTATTTATTTTGTTTTGAATAAGAATTTAGATATATCTAACACAGAACGATTATGTGTTATTTTGAGATATCCTAATGACAAATTTGCTATTGCTGATAAATCAAATAGTGGTAATCGAAGTGGAAGTGTTGAAACTGCTATGAGTGGATTTAGATATGTTGAATCGCAATTACCTTGGTTAAAAGATATGGAACATTATTTTCCGTATAAAAATGTAACTGCTTATGAAAAAAAATATGCAAAGTTTACAAAAGAAGCATATTTTTATGATGATTTGGGTGGATGGATAAAAAGAGTTTGTACAGAAGAACTTAAAAAAACCGACCCGGTTGACTTTTTCAGGGACTATATTATAAAAAATAGAGTGTACGCGAATCAAATTAAAAGTTTGGATGAAAATATGTTGATTCAGTTGATTGAAACAGGTAAGACTTTGGATAATGATGTATTAGAAATATTACCATCAAATTTGAGAGTGCGCTATGGTAATATTAGATTGAAACATCGAGGATTTGATATGAGTGCATTCACTCTTGATGAAATTGATAGAGTTATCAAAAATGTTGGTGATGATATAATAAATGCTAATAGTACGATGGCACGAGATTTAATACTTTCTACTAAAAATACTGAAAAGAAGAATCATATAAAAAATATCTTATTCACAGAAAATATAGAATTGAACCGTAATAACTATAAACAGTTCATTTATGGTACATCACCAGATTTACAATTAAAAGAGATATATAATAAAATCATACCGGATTTTGAGAAAAAATCATATTCATCACAAGAAATTATGAAAGCTATTACTAATGATGTTGATAAATATAATTTTTTTATTGATTTTGCTATTCATAACATTGATGATATGAATGATTTTAGCGATTATGTTTGTTTAATCAGAAATAATGATTTGAAATTAGATGCTTGTAAAAAATGTTTTGATATATCAAAACATGATTTAAGTCAATATAAAGTAGCTGATACTATGTCAAATATTTTTATGATGTTATATGAAGGTAATAGAACTAAATTTTTAGATTACATGAAACCTGATTTATTAAATATTAAAATGCATGAAACATTTGCTATAACTTTAATTAAATCATATAAGATTTTAAATGATAGATACTCGGTTATAAGACACACAGATGAATATGTTGATATGAAAATCAATGATATATTACCATTGATAATTGATGATAAAATATTTGATAATATTTGTAAAAAATTATTGGTTAATAATGCAACTGAACATGATGATATACATAATAATGTGGAGATATTGAAAGTATGTTCTCCTAAATTGAAAAAAATATTTTTGTTAAAAAATCCAGAATATACAAATTTATTACCTAAATGATTTGGATATATCAATTGTTATGCTTAACTTTGTATCGTTATAAAATTACAACGATATGGAAAACAGTATAGCAATTGATACTTTGAAATTACTAGCAAAAAATCATTCTGAAACATATAGCAGAGATATAGCATTAAAAGGATTGATGAATATTCTTATTATGGAACATGGTATCAAAACTGGTGATTCTATTGTGATATCAAATAACAACAATAATAAAGGCGTTGTTTCTGGTGTGTTAGATGGTGGATTATTGATTGATTTAGGTCATGTCATCGTTGATATTCGTAATTATAAAAATATTCTACAAATAAACAATAAAACAATTACATTATGAATAAAAAAGGTGCTTTAAGCACCTTTTTTTATTTTCATTTATTTAAGAAATTTAACACTTTTACCTTTGGTCATTAAATCATCTCCGTTGTGACCCATGTTGAATGTTTTACCGATATAGTATTTTTTTATTTCATCAACAGTTCCGTTTATTTCAGTTGTTAAACTATCACCATTAGTGAAAGTAACTTCAACACATCTTCTTCTGCTTTTTGAATCGTCATTATCATCATCTTTTTTATCATCATCATCAGCTTTCTTGTGTTTGAATACTGGTCCGAATTTCTCATCAACTTTACCGTAATTTTTCTTGATATATCCAAGTAATCCTTTTAATTCAGTGGCTTTAAACTCTTTTAACACATTTTTTGGGTATCTTTCATCAGAATCTACATCAATAACTTCATATCCGTTGCTATGTACTCTGATAGAAAATAATGGTTCGATGCTACCTATTTTTGTACCGAATACATCGTTTTGTACATTTGAAGAAATTGCACGTACTGGTAAATCTAGTTTTTTTAATTCTATTTGTAATTCATCAGCTAATTCGTCTTCTTTACCAAAACTTTCATTTACTTTTGGGTTAATATCTGCAATAGATTTTTTGATTTCATCAGAAACTTTTGGGAACAATTGATGTATTCTTTTTTTGATTTCTCCTGCTCTTTCTATATCACGAGTATTTGTAATTTCATCAACTAATTTCAATAAACTCACAAGACTTTCTATTTTGATACCAACATTTTGTGTAGTTTTTCTTATATTATCTAAAACATCACGCAAACCACCAAATTCTTTACTTGGATTGAAACCACTCCTTGATATTTTCGTTGTTTGGTATATATCTAGTAATTCTCTATGCATTTTGGTTAGTTTGTGTAAAACATCGGAGTTGATTGTTTCTTTGCTTTCTGAAACATTTCTTTTGAATCTTTTTCCTAATTCATCATTGTATGCATCAACAATTTCAGCTGAGATTTCTTCCCAATTTCTGTCAAAATATTCTTCGGTTTCACCATCAAAACTATCTGGTTCAAACTCATATTCATCGCTTCTACCAGTATTGTATTTACGCATAATACCAGTGATTTCAAAATCATTTTTGATATAAGTTACATTTTTGCCGTCAAATGATATATCAGCAATGTCATTGATAGATTCTAAATTTTCGGCTACATAATATTCACCACCAAATACTTCATCAACTAC
>JACCDI010355725.1_pt1 | contig 14323 bp, 11 predicted proteins | sample 7442791 | NCBI WGS metagenome assembly JACCDI01 (sample SAMN15323434, study PRJNA562643) | freshwater metagenome | isolation source: river surface water | place: USA:Blue River Watershed | collected 2017-08-15 | reverse complement strand
TTCTGGAGCGCCAAAAGAGACTCCCGGGTCAGATTTTTCAACGATAAAAGCGGTAATTCCTTTAGAACCTTTACTTGGATCAGTCTGCGCAATTACGGTGTAGAACTCAGAAACTCCAGCATTCGAAATCCATTTCTTACTTCCGTTAATTACCCACGAACCATCTTTGAACTCTGCCTTGGTTTTCAGCGCAGAAGCATCGGAGCCAGCTTCGGATTCAGATAGGCAGTATGAAAAACCTTTGCCCTTGGCAAGTTGCGGCAGCCATTTTTCCTTCTGTTCTTTACTGCCGCTAAGAATTAATGGAAGTGATCCAAGTTTATTAACAGCTGGAATAAGCGAGGAAGAACCACATACGCGGGCAACTTCTTCAATGATTATTACTGTGGCTAGCGCGTCCGCGCCTTCTCCTCCAAACTCGGTTGGCACATGAGCCGCGCTAAGTCCGGCTTTTAATAAAGCATCTGCGGCTTCTTGTGGGTAGCGATGGTCTTCATCAACTGCAGCAGCGTAAGGAGCAATTTCATGTTCAGCTAAAGAGCGCACACTTTCCCGGAGATCGTTGTACTCAGATGGAAGTGTATATAACTCGTTGGTGCTCATATCAGCCTCGATTTACTCTTTCTCACTCTTTTGGTCACGCGCTGCAAGTGTAGATAAGTATGCATTGTATTGAGCGAGTTCGTCGGGTTCGCCCATCGCCGCTAAGCGCGCTTCATTGCGATCGATGCGCTTCGTTTCGCGCTGGTCATCGCGCATCCATTGAATAAATGTGGCGACAAGTGCGAGCAGGATTGGGATCTCGCCCATTGCCCAAGCGATTGAGCCACCTGCGTGCTGGTCGGCAAGTAGATCTAGATTCCAAGGAGTTTGCAGCGATACGAAATATCCCTGATCAAGCAGCGTTGAAGTCGAAATCAAAGCGATTGCAAAGAAGGCGTGAATGCTCATCGCCGCAAAGAGAATCACGATTCGGACGATGTAAGGAACTTTCCTTGGATTTGGATCAATTCCTATGATTACATGGAAGAAAAGGATTCCTGCCAACAAGAAGTGCACGTTCATCAACAAGTGCCCAAGGTGCGACTGCATCATATTTCCGAAGAGTGGAGTCATGTACAGCGCGAAAAGTGAACCGTCGAAAATCGCCAAGATAACTACTGGATTGGTGAAAATTCCAGCCGGCTTGGAGTGAAGTAAGGCGATGAGAGTTCCGCGCACACCACGTTCTTCGGGATTGCGCCCTTGAGGAAGTGTTCGTAGCGCCAAAGTAATTGGAGCTCCGAGAACAATTCCAATAGGAGCAACCATTCCTAAGAGCATATGAGCGAGCATGTGATATTCAAATGAGAACTTTGCATAAACACCAAGGCCACCGCTTGTCGCATAATCAATTGCGCTTATGCCAAGTGCAAAAGCAATGGTGCGGCCAACTGGCCATTTATCACCGCGGCGAGTCAGCACAACTACACCCTTTATATATAGAGCAACTGCGGTAATAAGAATGCCGATCATCAAAGCATCAGGATCGTAGAGCGAAATCAAGCGCCACAAATTTGGTGCGTCCGGGGTAGCAATTCCAGCTACCGCTAAACCTGGATCTAAAACTGTGCTTTCAGAACGCAAAGGGGGCTGCATTGTCGAAAGTTTTGAACCAGCGATTGTCGTTAGCGCCATGATCAAGACTTCAAATGAAATTAACCGCGATAACTTTTTGCCATCCAATTTGAGTGATCCACTTAAGTGGCGACGATTTAGATATCCGAAGAAAATTAAAATGGAAGTAAAAAGCAGTTTCACAAGAACTATTCGTGCGTAATCCGAACTCCAAGCGTCTTTAAAGTTAAGGCGAGCCCAAGCATTTGCCGTACCGCTGACTGATACAGCGACGGCACCCCAGAGCGCTAAGGCGCTAAATCTGGGCAGGGCAATCGCGCGATCTGCTGCGTTTAAGAATGAAATCGCAATCAATCCACCAACCCAGAAAGAGATTGCTACGACGTGCACGACCAAAGATCCGATTGCTAGCGCATGCGAACCACTTGATGCTGAGTGGCTTTCAAATACTGGCGCAACCAGGGCTGCCAAGCTGATTAAAAGAAGTGCACTAGCCCCCGCGACTGCGCGGATGCGAATTACGATCGAAGCAACAAGTAGCGCGAGGCAGAGTTGAATAAACATGTACTTGCCTAGCGTTATCTGCGAGATAAATGAACGAAGAGAGTTTGGATCTAAGGCATCTGAGATACCGGTTCCGAGAATGTTGGCCAGCGTTGCCAGAATTGATAAGCCAGTTGAAATCGCCCACGTTAGAGCAGCGAAGCCGGCGAACTTTCTTAAACGTTTTGCACTTTGGTCTAGCTTGCCTTCGATATCAAAGAGGAAGAATCCAATAGCCAGAAGCAGACCAATCGTGGTGATGCCAGAAGCTAGGGATAAGAATTTACTTATCGCCAGTAAGTTCATCGCTCGTTAAAAATCTTTCGCGCATAAAGCGCAAGTGCAATAAGCACAGCTAGTGAGGCGACGAGTAATCCGATTACAAAGAGATTTGTTGCAAAGTCACTGCCTTCAATTTTTGCCGGTGTTGTTGGGACAACTTCAACAGGAGCAGAAATGGTTGGCGTTGAAAAATTGAAAACGAAAGAACCTTCGAGTGGTAGATCCATTTCAGAGATAATGTTGTAAGTAACTTTGTACACACCAGAATCTGTGATCGGCTTCATGCCAACAATCAGATCGTTGCCTGCGACGGTAAGTGTTCCGTCATCTACGCGTCGACTAGCTGGATCAGTAACTGTAATTTCGTTACCCATATCCATTGGAGTTACTTCTACTGAAATCGTCACCGCACTTGGTGCAACTTTGAGAGTCGAACCAGCGATCGGCGAAGTTGCGACCAATGAGTTTGCTACTGCGGGGGCAGCGGCAAGAAAGGTAAGTCCGAGCGCTCCGATAACTGCCGCTAAACGCTTCACTTGGTGCACCTGCCCTCTCACAAATCTCAGCTTAATTCGCCTCTATGGTCTCACTTCCTTAGACTTAACCACCAGCCCCCGAGCATGTGATCTTGGGCTGTAACTAAAGAAAAGGAGTGATACCGCGTGCCTACATATCAATATCAATGTTCTGCCTGCGAGCACGCCTTCGAAGCTTTCCAGAGTTTCTCTGATGAACCGCTGACTATCTGTCCGGAATGCAAGGGCGAGGTCAAGAAGGTTTATTCGGCAGTCGGCGTTGTCTTTAAGGGTTCTGGTTTCTATAAAACCGACTCTGCCCCAAAACCGGCGACTCCCTCTAAATCTGAATAATTAAATTAATCGTCGTGATGTGGCGGCTTATCGCCTTTGATTTCATCTTCGCGACGCCTTGAATCGCTTTGATCTTCGCGAGGATCGCGTTCATCTTCTGTAGAACTAGGAAATAGATCACTCATTTGTAGTGCTACCTCCTCAATTAACTCTCAGTGTTGCATCTTAAATTGCAACTCAAGGGTTAATCCTACATAGTTTCCTTATGTTTGAACGCCTTGGTCACTTCATAGTTAAGCGCAGCAAGCGCGTATTGATCCTCTTCACTCTTGGAATTCTTCTCGCTGGTGGCATTGGCTCCCTAGCTTTTGGAAAATTAGATTCAGGTGGTTATTCGGATTTAAATAGCGAGTCGGCAAAAGCGGCAACTTACTTGTCTGAAAAATTCAAAGTTGAAGAACCGGTTGCAATTTTGATTATTGATGGCGGCGATAAAACTGTTGATGACTTGGCAATTTCCCAACAAGCACTTGCGGTTGAGAAAGAAGTCGCCCAAATTGCCGGAATCTCTAAAACACTTTCCTTCTGGTCAACTGGCGGCGCACCTAATTTGAAGTCTACTGATGGCAAAGCTGCATTCTTATTTGCTTATGCAAATACCAAGGCAGGTGACTTCGATTCGATTGGAAAAATTGGCAAAGATATCCAAGATGCATTCGATGGCAAGCGTGGTGATCTAACCATTTACTCATCTGGCGCAGGCGTTGTTACTTATGCGATCAACCATAAGATCGAGAGCGATCTGCTTCTTGCCGAATCAATTGCGATTCCACTGACTTTCTTACTTCTAATCTTTGTCTTTGGAGCTCTTGTTGCTTCAGCGATGCCACTTGTTGTTGGCATTAGCGCAATCCTGGGCGCTTTCTTCATTATTTATTTGATTACCCTCTTCACCAACGTCAGCATCTTCGCGCTCAACTTAATTACTGGACTTGGGCTGGGACTGGGCATTGATTACGCACTTCTGATGGTCAATCGCTTCCGTGAAGAATTGCATGCTGGAAAGAGCGTTGCAGATTCAGTTCGCACAACGATAAACACTGCCGGAAAAACTGTTTTCTACTCTGGCCTTACCGTGCTGGTAACACTTAGCGCGCTGCTCTTCTTCCCACTAGATTTCCTTAAATCTTTCGGATATGCAGGAGTAAGCGTTGTTACCTTGGCCGTACTTGGCGCGCTAATTCCGCTTCCCGCAATCATGGCTCTACTTGGCCACAAGATAGATAAAGGCGCTGTTCGTAAAGGTGGGATAACGCCAAAGGAAGATGGACGTTGGGCACACACCGCGCGCAATGTGATGCAGCGACCTGTACCAGTAGTTATTGGTTCGCTACTTCTTCTTGGAGTTATGGCAGCGCCAATCACAAATATTGCCTTTGCCCAAGTTGATTCCCGTGTACTTCCAGCGAGTGATCCGGCTGCTATTGGTTCAGCGAAGATAACCGAGCGCTTTAGCGGTTTTGAAGGCAGCCCGATTGAAGTTGTAATTCCTAACGGCGTTGGAAGAGAAAGCCAAGTAACTAACTTCCTGACATCAGTATCTAAAGTTGAAGGAATTGCGCGCGTTGGTGCGATTGAAACTTATGGAAGCGATCTACGTATTCAAGTTATTCCTGGACAATCTTCACGCACTATCGATGCTGAACGTTTAATCAAAGAGATTCGCGCGTTAGATAAACCCGCCGGCACACTTATTGGTGGCGCGGCTGCAGATTTCACTGATTCGCAAAGCGGCATCGCAAGAACTTTGCCATTAGCGCTTGGTTGGATCGCGATCTGGGTAATGATCTTGATCTTCGTCTTCACCGGTTCAATAATCTTGCCGGTAAAGGCTGTTCTACTAAATGCTCTCTCATTAACTGCAACCCTTGGCGCAGTCACATGGATCTTCATTGATGGAAATCTCAAATGGCTAGTAGGTGATTTCACTGTTACCGGAACGTTGGATTCGGGAACTGTAATTTTGGTAGCCGTAGTTGTCTTCGGGCTTTCCATGGACTACGAGCTCTTCTTACTTTCTCGTATCCGTGAAGAACATATGGCGGGTAAGAGCAATATTGAATCTGTCGCCATTGGACTTCAACGTTCAGCGCGAATCATTACCGCCGCCGCTCTTTTGCTGGCAGTTGTATTCGCCGCATTTATGACAAGTGGTGTTACATCAATCAAGATGTTGGGCTTTGGCGTTTCACTCGCCGTCTTGCTCGATGCCACGCTAATTCGCGCACTCCTTGTGCCAGCTTTGATGCGACTCTTTGGCGAGACCAACTGGTGGGCGCCGAAGGCACTACGCCGCTTCACTATGACCCACTAGGAATGACTCACTAATTTTTAACTACCGCCCTCAGCGCGTACCCTTAAGACATGGATCTCATCGCAACTCTGCAATGCGCAGATCAACCTGGCATTGTCCATGCGATGACAACTGCTGTTCTTAACTGCGGCGGCAATATCATTGAAAATCAGCAGTTCACCGATCACACAACAAATACTTTTGTGATGCGTACCCGTTTTGAAACATCGCAAGGAATTTCAGCGGCAGAAAAGAGCCTCGGCGAGGGCCTTGGAAAGTTCTCTCCAACTCTGCATATTCGCGAAACCGCCAAGAAGCCACGCGCCCTTGTTATGGTCACCAAAGAGAGCCACTGTTTGCGAGACTTGATGTACTTGCTTGAGCTCGGAGAGCTTCCAATTGAAATCCCACTTGTTGTTTCAAACCGCGAAGATTTAAAGCAGCTTGTCGAATCACATGGCATCCCGTTTCTACATTTGCCAGTGGATTCATCAAACAAGATGGCGCAAGAAAAGGCACTAATTGCAAAAGTCGAAGAACTAAGGATCGATTTCGTTGTCCTGGCTCGTTACATGCAGATTCTCTCTGGTCAGTTCTGCGCCTCACTTCCAGGCAAGATCATTAATATTCACCATTCGTTTTTGCCAGGATTTAAAGGCGCCAAGCCTTATCACCAGGCACATGATCGTGGCGTAAAGATCATCGGTGCTACAGCGCACTTTGTGACAGCTGACTTAGATGAAGGTCCAATTATTGAACAAGACGTTGCGCACGTAACTCATTCTTCACCTCCAGAAGAGTTAATCGCGCTGGGTCGCGATATCGAACGTCGCGTTCTTGCTAAAGCGGTAAAGCTTTATGCTGAAGATCGAATTTTTATCGTTGGACATCGCACAGTTATTTTTAGCTAATTTTATTTTTAATAAATAACTGGTGTCCCCGGCGGGAGTTGAACCTGCGACCTACCGCTTAGGAGGCGGTTGCTCTATCCACTGAGCTACGGGGACCTGCGTATAAATTTAACTTCGCTTGGCAAAGGTTATCTCCATGATTAACATTGGGCTAACGCCTTCAACACCGAATGGCGTACAGCAAAGAATGAAGGGCCACCCATGAAAGCGCTCGTTATTGGCGCAGGCGGAGTTGGCAGGGCAATTGCAAATATCGCATCCCGTAGACCATTTATTACCTCCATGGTCATCGCAGATCGCAACCTGTCACGCGCAGAAGAAGCTGTAGCAAGAGTCAGAGATCCAAGATTTTCAGCAGCAGAAGTTAACGCCGCAGAACTCGAAGATATCCGCGCGCTAATTCGCAAAGCCAATCCAGATATCGTTATTAATGCCGTAGATCCGCGCTTTGTAATGCCAATCTTTTTAGCTTGCGAGATTGAAAATAAGAATTACATGGACATGGCGATGTCGCTTTCTCGTCCTCATCCGCATTATCCAAACTCTGAAACCGGTGTGAAGCTAGGTGATGAACAATTCGCTCGCGACTGGAATTGGTGCGAACGTGGAATCTACGCCCTTGTTGGCATGGGAATCGAACCTGGCATGAGCGATGTCTTTGCTAAATACGCATCCGATCATCTCTTTAGCCGCATTGATGAAGTTACAGTTCTTGATGGTTCTAACCTGGTTGTCGAGGGCGCTGATTTTGCCCCATCGTTCTCCATTTGGACAACTATTGAAGAGTGTTTAAATCCTCCACTGGTTTGGGAAGACGGTCGCGGATGGTTTACAACTGAACCCTTTAGCGAACTTGAGGTCTTTGATTTTCCTGAGGGCATCGGACCAGTTGAATGCGTAAACGTCGAACATGAAGAAGTTGTTTTGATACCGCAGAAGGTTGATGCCAAGAAAGTTAATTTCAAATACGGACTTGGTGCGCAATTTATTACAACTCTAAAAACGATTCATATGCTCGGCTTAGATCGAAAAGAAACGGTTGAAGTTCAAGGGCATTCTGTTTCACCCCGTGACCTACTTGCAGCTTCACTTCCCGATCCTGCGACGCTAGGTGAACGCATGCGCGGAAAGACTTGCGCTGGAACATTAGTTAAAGGGCTTGATAAGAGCGGTCAGCCATACGCCTGTTACATGTACAACGTTGTCGACAACGAGTGGTCGATGAATAATTACGGTGACCAAGCCGTAGTTTGGCAAACCGCAATCAATCCAGTCATTGCAATGGAGTTGTTACACAAAGGACTCTGGAAACCAGAAGGCGTGAATGGTCCTGAGTGGTTTGATGCCAAACCTTTCCTTGATCTGCTTGAAGATTACGGAACCAGCTGGCACATTCGCGAAGAATCTACCTCTGGAATATCGATCGAGGAGTTAACCGTTTAAAGCGGTTTCCGCGATGGCAAAGCAATTGCAGTTTGATGTAGTTGTAATTGGATCTGGTTTTGGCGGATCAGTTACCGCACTTCGACTGCGTGAAAAAGGTTATTCCGTTGCGGTTCTGGAAGCCGGGAAAAGATTTACAGATAAAGACTTTCCGAAGACTTCTTGGCGCGTAAATAAATTTCTTTTCGCCCCAGCTTTAGGTTGTTTTGGTATCCAAAGAATTCATATCTTGCCCGACGTTCTTGTCCTCTGTGGTGCCGGTGTGGGTGGTGGATCTCTTGTCTATGCAAATACTTTGTATCAACCAGGTGATAAATACTTTAAGGATAAGCAGTGGTCTGCGATTACAGATTGGAAACTCGAACTCGAGCCTTGGTATGACCAAGCGCGCAGAATGTTGGGCGTTGAGGAGAATCCATTCTTTTCACCGAGCGATGCCGCGATGAAATCTGCTGCGACGAAAATGGGCGTTGGGCACACCTTCAAAATGGCTCCACTTGGAATTTACTTTGGCAAAGGTGAAGGAGTTACTGCTGAAGATCCTTACTTCGGTGGAAAAGGTCCGGCGCGCAGCGGTTGCACCAACTGCGGCGAATGTATGACTGGATGTCGGCACAATGCCAAGAACACTTTGCCAAAAAATTATCTCGGACTAGCAGAAGGTGCCGGTGCACAAGTCTTTCCGCTCACAACAGTCACAGAATTCGAAGTACGCAGCGATGGTAAATGGGTGGTTAAGACTGAGAAGACCGGTTCTTGGGATGGGTCGCGAGGGACAACATTTGTAGCTGATCAATTAGTGGTTGCGGCAGGAACTTTCAATACCCAAAAACTATTACACAAGATGAAGCGCAAACAATTACCGCGCCTTTCGGATCGTCTTGGCGACCTATCCCGAACAAATAGCGAAGCGCTAACCGGTGCGCTAATGAAAAACCGCGATAACGATTTCAGTCGTGGCGCTGCGATTACATCTTCTTTCTTTCCGGATGAAAGTACACATATCGAACCGGTGCGGTACGGCAAGGGCAGCAATTTCATGGGACTCTTGCAGACAATAATGACCGATGGTTTTACCGGTAAAGAGCGTCGCCACCATTGGCTAAAACAGTTTCTAGCCAAACCTTTTCTACTTGCGCGCATCATTAATGTTCGTCATTGGAGTGAAAAAACAGTAATTGCTCTTGTAATGCAGGATGTTGATTCAGTCGTGACCGTCAAAAGTAAGCGCGGATTATTTGGATTTAAGTTAACTTCCAAGAACGATAGTGACAAACCAAATGCCACATATATTCCGGTTGCTAATGAAGCGGTGCGTCATGTGGCCCAGGAATATGGCGGAATTGCTGCTGGCCATGTAGGTGACTTAATCAGCGCACCTTTCACTGCACATTTTGTTGGTGGTTGCGTAATCGGTGCTGATGACAAGTCTGGTGTGATTGATCCCTATCACCGGGTTTACAACTATCCGACTTTGCATATAGTCGATGGTTCATCAATCACCGCAAACTTGGGAGTAAATCCTTCTCTAACAATTACCGCGCAAGCAGAGCGTGCTATGTCGCTCTGGCCAAATAAAGGCGAAGCCGATCAACGTCCCGAACAAGGAGCTGCATACAAGTATCTTGCTCCAATAAGACCAAATAACCCAGTGGTTCCAGCCGGTGCTTACGGCGCTCTGAAGTAAATCTACAGTGGAGGCAAAATGAAAAAGTGGGCTTTAGTAACTGGAGCAACTGCCGGTATCGGCGAAAGCTTTACGCGCTTACTTGCGGCACAAGGTTTTAATTTGGTCTTGGTTGCGCGCGACGAAGCCCGCTTGCATGAGCGTGCACAAGGTTTGCTAGATAAATTCGGCGCTGAGTCCGTTGTTATTGTTGCCGATCTTGCAACCGAATCTGGTTGCGCCAAAGTTGAGGATTTTATTAAAGCCAACGAAATTGAAGTTCTGATCAACAATGCCGGATTTGGAATCAATAAAGCCTTCACTATGAGCGATTTAGCGAAGGAAGAAGAAGTTCTCAAAGTTTTGGTTCGAACACCGATGCGATTAATGCATGTCGTGCTTCCTAGGATGAAAGAACGCAATTCAGGAACGGTAATTAACGTTTCATCGGTTGCCAGTTTTATCGCAGGCGGTGCATACAGCGCATCAAAGGCTTACTTAACCGTCTTAAGCGAATCCCTTCACACCGAACTTTCTGCAACAAATGTAAAAGTCTCAGCGCTCTGTCCTGGATTTACTCGCACCGAGTTTCATCAACGCGGTCGTATGAAGATGTCGGGCTTGCCAGAGTTTATGTGGCTCAACTCCGACCGGCTGGTTGCCAAGGCTTGGATAGATGCGCAGTCAGGTAAGCCTGTCTCAATTCCGGGTTGGCAGTACAAACTCTTGGTGGGATTCATTTCTTTAGTGCCAAGATCGCTCGTCCGTCGAGTAGGAATGAATTTAAGGGTCAAGCAGCGCTAATTCACATGCTTTTCTCTGCTTGGATCCCTTAGATCAGCCCACGGGTTGGCTAACATAGCCCCATCATCAATGGAGGTTTGTCATGTTTCGTAAGGCCATCGTCGTAGCTGGAGCAGCTGCACTAGTACTCGCATCAATGACTGCAGTACCAGCTAGCGCCGCAACCAAGGTCAGCAATGGGGTTGCATGTTCAAAAGCCGGTGCGACTACAAAGGTAAGCGGTTCTTCTTACCGCTGCGCAAAGAACCCATTGGTAAAGAATTCAAAGTTAACTTGGCTTTCACTTGATTGCCTTAACACTGCAAATACTTACGTCAAGGCTGTTGCTAACTTGCCAAAGATCAAGGCTGCAACCGATGCAACTATCGCAAAGCTCGATGAAGATATCGTTGCTCAAGCAATTGAAGTTGAGAAAGCAAATAAGTTAATCCCTGAATATCAAGCAAAGATCGCAACTATCAATGCTGCACTTGCTACCTTGCGGGCTGATACTGCAAACCTTGCTAAGAACAAGGCGACGATTGATAAGTACTTGGCTGCAGTCAAGAGCTACGAAGCAGCGATTAAGGCTTACGGAACTGTTGGTAAGCAGACCGATCGCAGCGAAAAGGCGAAGGAACAAGCACTTAGCCAATATGAGAGTTCAAAGACCGATATTGAGACCACACTTGGTATGGCCAAGTTGATCTGCAGCAAGGGCTTCTAACTCTTTAACTTACGCTTTAACTTCACTCAGTCTTACTTTAGGTCCGACCTTAGGTTAGCCCTATTCGTCTTATCTAACTCTGCGCTTTAACTTATCGGAGTGCGCACCCATCTAATCTGGAAATGGGGCGCTGCAACTCTTCTTGTAATTCATTTTGCCACCAAGGTATTGCAAATTGAATCTGGGTTAGTGATCGATTTGGTTTTATTCAACGCCGTAGTTGTTTCGGCAATCTTCGCGCTGATTCGTGCGCCGATGCATAGCGATCCTTTTGCTATCGCTTTTTCCGCACTGGCTTTTGCCGCATGGGGAATCGGCTCAATCTTTTCAAGCTTTGCAGAATTCTTTACCTTTAGCGGCAACTCAGCGCTATTTTCCAATATCGCCTATACCTTCTTTTATCCCTTTGCTTTCTTGGCTATTCCGCGAATCGTTGCGCGCGGGCAGAAACTTCGCGCCCTTGAGCTGCTGGACGCTGCGATTTTTGGGTTAGGGCTAAGTTCAATTGTTACAGCGCTAATTTTGATCAAATTTATCGAAAATATCCCCGGAGATAGCGTGAGCGCATTCTTCGCTGTGATGTATCCCGTTTGCGATATCGCGCTAATCGTTATTGCAATAGTAAGTGCAACAGTTTCTGGTTTATCTAAGAGATCGCTAACTCTGATATTGGGTGTACTTCTATTTGCCTTAAGCGATTTCTATTTTCTCTATGCACAAATTAATGGCGCTTACGAATTCGGGCAGATCAGCGATGATGGTTGGTTGGCAGGAATTGTCGTAATTGCACTTTCGCTTTGGGCGGCGCCAAATAAAGAACGCGCCGACACCAGAATCCATCCCGCCTTAATTGCGGTGTCGATATTTATTAGCCCCGCACTTCTTTCCGCAATTGCGCTTCGCCCGGATTACTTCCCTATCTATGTTGTCATCCCAACAATCGCAACGCTCTTCTTGGCATTTATTCGAATGACTTTGGTAATTAGGCAGGCAAGTAATTTAGGTGAAGAAAAGATTTTGGCACGTACGGATGAGCTAACTGGGCTACCCAATCGACGACGTTTAATCGCAGAAATTAACTCAATAAGCGGAGTTGAAGGAGCGCTGCTCTTATTAGATCTGGATGGATTTAAGCCGGTGAATGATCAATATGGCCACGAGATGGGAGACCAAATATTGCGCCAAGTGGCAACGCGCTTTGGTCGTTCCCTGCCTACGGGTTCAGTATTAGCAAGACTTGGTGGAGACGAATTCGGAGTTATTGTTCTGGGAAACGAAAGTACAACGTTAGAAGTAGCCCATGCACTTAGCGCCAGCTTGAGTTATCCCTTTTCGATTAATGGAAACCAGATTTCTATAAGTGTGAGCATCGGCCATGTTAGAAACGATAAGGACGGAGATTTGCTGCAACGTGCCGATGCTGCGATGTATGAAGCAAAGCGCAGCGGAAAATCTATTGTGGTGGCGCCGGCTTTTCAGCCTTGATTTCCTGTAAGCGCGCGAGAGATTCCAGCCGTTCAGCGGCGTGATCAACAATTCTTTCGACATATCCTTTGGAATATCCATCTAAGAAGAGCCAAGGTTCGTGAATTTCAGAGGCAGATAAATGCGCTAACTCTGGAACATATTTGCGGATGTAATCGCCATTGGCATCAAAACGCCGGCCTTGTTCGATTGGATTAAAGACGCGGTAATAAGGCGATGCATCTGTGCCGGTGCCAGCAGTCCACTGCCATCCATGGGCATTTGATGCCGGATCAAAATCAACTAAATGTTCGGCAAAGAAACGCTCTCCGAGTTGCCACTCAAGGTGCAGGTCCTTAACCAAGAAAGAGGCCACAACCATACGGGTGCGATTGTGCATCCAACCTTCTTTAACCAACTGACGCATGGCAGCATCAACGAATGGATAACCAGTCTGGCCATCGCACCACGCCTTAAATTGTTTTCCAGGTTTGTCATAACGCATCGCCTTAAATTGTGGGGCGTAATAATCGGTATCGGTGTGCGGGTTATTAAATAGCACATCGGCATAAAACTCACGCCAAGCAATCTCTTTGCGGAAAGTATCGTGCGACTTGGAATCGCCTAAGTTTTGAAGCAAGGTACGTGGATGGATCTCGCCAAACTTTAAATAGGTACTCATCTTGGAAGTGCCATCAATGGCAGCGAAGTTACGGTTTTCGTCGTAACCATCCAGTCCCTTCTTTACAAACTCTTTAAAGCGCGCCAGCGCTGCTGCCTCTCCCGCTTGAATAACTTCCACGCCTTCTGGCATAGGAAAATCAGGAAAGGCGCGATATTTCGCAGGTGGAGTTGGCGCTTTAATCTCTTTCGGAGTCTTCGCCGGTGCGCGCCAACCATGAACGCACCAAGCGCGATAGAAAGGTGTGTAAACGCGGTATGGGGTGCCATCACTTGGTTTTACAACGCGACCAGGTGCAACTGCGTAAGGACTTCCGGTGCGAATTAAATTGATACCAGCTTTTTCAACTCGCGCATCACGTTCTGCGCCATAGCGTTCGTACTCAGTTGAAATATGGACTTCGGATACACCGTAAAGTTCGATAAGTTCTTTTAAGACTTCAACTTGATCGCCTTCGAAAATGTGTAGTTTGTTGCCAAGTGATTCATCGAGTGCGCGAAGTGATTGCCCCATATAGGCCAGTAATTTTGCACCGGCTTCCGCGATCTGTGTTTTATCAAGGATAAAAACAGGAACAATCTCATCGCTATTTTCAATCGCAGCAACTAAAGCAGGATGATCTGAAATACGCAGATCTCGTCGAAACCAAACGATGTTTCGACGTGTAGCCATTACTTTGTTAGTTAGCCGTGAAGCATTCCGACTGAGTCATCCCAGCCTTCAACATCTTCAGGTTTACGTGGACCCTTGCCAACATAGCGAGCAGATGGACGGATCAAACGACCAGTGCGCTTTTGCTCAAGAATGTGTGCTGACCAACCTGCAGTACGAGCTGCAGTAAACATTGAAGTAAAGAGCGGTGCTGGAACTTGTGCAAAATCCAAGATAATCGCTGCCCAGAATTCAACGTTTGTCTCCAAGACGCGATCTGGTTGGCGCTCACGAAGCTCTTGCAGAGCAGCCTTTTCAAGCGCTTCAGCAACTTCGTAACGTGGTGCGTTAAGTTCTTTAGCAGTACGACGAAGTGTGCGAGCGCGTGGATC
>JACCDI011224139.1_pt1 | contig 14325 bp, 13 predicted proteins | sample 7442791 | NCBI WGS metagenome assembly JACCDI01 (sample SAMN15323434, study PRJNA562643) | freshwater metagenome | isolation source: river surface water | place: USA:Blue River Watershed | collected 2017-08-15 | reverse complement strand
CTTCTTCCTTGACGTAGTGGGTCGTACGCTTACCAGTCTTAGTGTTACGGAGTTCAACATGATAACCAGGCTTTGGGTCATTCATCGCTTCATGGGTGCCATCATCGAACTTTTTCTGAAGTTGCTTCATTGAGTACTCGGCCGCTTCATACATATCAGAGTTTGCTTTGTCGGCCAAACGACCAGATGCTGAGGAGATACCTGCAATGCGCTTACCAAGTTTAGACGCGTGCTTCTTAGTCTCAGCAGACTGATTAGGAGCAACAGCAGAGATCGCACGAGCAGCTACTTCAGGAGTTGCTTTCTTGATGTACTTGTGCAAGGTGTTTGGCGAAAGTTCATCGAGTTGATCGACTTCTTCTTTGGTCAAACGATCAGTTGCTCTTGAGATGCCTGTCATACGGTTTTTCATTACTTTAAGAGCATCTTTTTGATCTTTTGATTTGTGAGCGGATCCGCCTGCTACGATGCCAGCAACACCACGACTCTGAGCAGCTTTCTTGACGTATGAACCAAGGGTCTTCTTGTCTAGTTCATCTAGCTCTTCGACTTCTTCTTTATATGGTTTTTTACCACCAAATACTAGCGCACTACTTTGTTGATACGCTTTATCTACACCAGACTTACCGTATTTATTTCTAATTTTAGAAAGAGTCTTTTGGCTCTTATCATATGATATATCGGCTTCTTTATCTGCGCCCACATCACCATATTCAAAGGCATCTCTAGCTCTTCTACCATATGCTCTAGTAGCTAGTTCTTGTGATACTTCACCGAGTTCAACGCCTTCTTTACGAATAGCTTTGCCGATCGCCTTACGACGAGCATGTAGGTACTTGTCAGACTTATCAACGTCACCGTCGTTGTCGATGTCTGCATCAGCTTTACCGACAGGATCCATCGCTTCTTTCTTCATGATCGACTTTGCGATCTCATGACCTTTGACGATAGTCGACTTCTTGAGAGGAGGTGTGTCGCCTGCAGCTTTCATAGCAGTGGCCATGCCGATTGCGTACGTGTTGCCGACCTTCTCATCGAGTTCGACTTCTTCGCCGATCTTGATCTCACCCGCACGGCGAAGCACAGTCTTTGCTTTACTCTGACCGGTCTTTGGGTCAACTGCACGAACGATAACTGGCTCTTTGTCAGCACGCTTTGTGTGAACTTCAGCAGCTTCATAGACTGCTTCATCTTCACCTTTGTCGTGATCTGCTCTACGCTTTGCCTTAGGCTTGTCAGAGGTGAACTGAGATTCGCTATCGAATGGAGTCTTATACTTTGCGACGATGTGCTTCGCTTTGAAGTTTTTCTCGTCACCAGACTTTGGCTCGTAGACGGTCTCAAATAGTTTCTTGAAATTGATCATTTGATCACCTATTACTTAGCGCCAGAGTTTTTACTTGGTGCGGTGTCTTCTTCGTCATCGTCTTCTTCAGTACTTTCGTCGTCCTCAGAGTCATCGGCCTTTGCTTCATCAAGGTCGACTTCTTCTTCGTAGACTGCAGGAGAGAAGCGTGCTTGAATAGCAGCAGCCATCTTCTCTTGCATCACTGCATGAAGGGTTGTTTCGAAACTAGTTGCATCCTTATTGAAGGCTGCTGAAATAAGATCTTTCACTGACATGTGTAGGTCTCCTTACTGTTGATTTGCATTATCTGATGGATTAGAATCTAATGGTTGTGGCGGAGCACTCTGTTCAGGAGGAGCAGGCTCACTTTCAGCTTCATCTTCGATTTGTTTCTTGATCTCTTCGATCTCGTCTTCACTCATATGAAGAATGTTTTTGCGAACCCATTCTTTTGAGTAGTAATCGCCGACATAGTTTGAAACGTTGTTCAGAACATCGAGGCGGTCACGAATGATTTCTGCTTGCTTAAGTTCTTCAAAGTGGTTATCGAGTTGGAAGTCATACCGAAGCTTTTCTTTAATGGTGTCCCATTCTTCTGGCTTAATCACGCCTTTCAGAACAAGTTGCTTCTCAAGTGCTTTATCAAATAGCGTAGAGAATCTTGAACGAAGGCGACGAATAAACTTAGAGAACTTTACTTCATCACGAGAGATTTCAGAAGCACGGCCAAGAGAGAATCCGGTCTCAGGCTCAAGGCGAGAGATTGGAACGTTCAGTGACTTGTACAACTTCTTTTGGAAGTAGATAACGTCGTCCATCTCACCGAGGTTCTGACCACCAGGAAGTGTGGTGATCTCAGTGCCACGGTTACCTTCACGGCGTGGAAGCCAGAAGTCGTCTGTAATCGTCATGAACTTACGGTCGTCTCTCATCTCACCAGTCGATGCGTCATACACCAACTTGTTCTTGTGATTGACCATCATGTCACGAAGATACTGTTCTGCTTTGATCTTTGGCAGGTTACCCACGTCGATGTAGAAGATGCGACGTTCAGGAGCACGTGCCAGACGATAGATAACCAGAGAGTCTTCCATCATACGCAACTGATTCAAAGGTTTGTAAGCTTTGTGCAGATGCGAAAGGATGATCGTGTTTCTTTCGTTCAGAACACCTGAGTTACAGTTGATGACTGAGTCCTTAGCGATCTTAAGACCTGCCATACCATCGAGTGCATTCATTGACACGTTAGTACTCGAATTACTGTCGTAACCACGATCTACATACACATAGTACTCGTTCTTCACTTTCTTAAAGGTGAATTGAGAACCTGGCGTAGGCTTATCTTTTTCAAACTCACGTACTTTACGGATCTTACGTGGGTCGATATAACGCAGTTCGAGAATGCCCTTTTTAGGAGAGCTCTCATCGATAACGATATGATAGTAAAGTCTACCATCGACATACCAGCGTGTAAAGATTTCATAACCTTGGTTCGAAAAGTCAAGCAACTTTAAGATGTTGTCGAACTCTTCGCGAATCTTTTTCTTGATAGAGTCAGGCAATTCAACGTCGTCTGTGACACATTCAATTGCCTTCTTGTCGTCACTGATCGTAATCGCTTCATTGACGATGTCGTCTACCGCCGCCTGAACTTCTGGCTGTTGTAGCATAGAGCGATAACGATTCACGAGTTCTGCTTCTGTTTTAGCAGTACCGTCTAAATCCACATATGTGCTTTGAAAGCCGCCACCAGCAGTGATGCTGATCGCGCCTTCATCATTAACGGGCTCAACGAAGGAGCGTGGTTGCTCCTCCGTCTGCTTTCGCTTTATTTCAAAACCGAATAGTTGCACCATAATTTCCTTTCACTAGAGAGTGTTCACCAATTATACGTTGGTGCCACCGTCTCCAGTTACACCACCCGAAACGTTCCACCAATCATAGGCAAACGTTACGTCGAACTCTTCGATACGATCGTTCTCTTCCCAGGACATGTTCATCGCAGCGACTTCAGTTGGGAATAGACCGTTGAAGTTATAGACTCGAAGTGGAACACCAGTCTTAGAGAACTGAGTGATCTGAGCCTGCGCTTTGTACTGAAGAGGTCCTGCAGTAGCGGTGAGGTTACCTTCATGGGTGTTGATAGCTGACATCCATGCTTCCATCGCGTTGCGAACAAGGAAGTCTTCGTCGTTGATGACTGAGACTCTCCAAGGTTCGAATGTTCTGTCACCAGCAACTTTGATCTTACGGCCAAAATATGGAACGTCGATGCTGTTAATGGTTGACGATGGAATAGTTGAAGCCTTTACCATGAAAGGTACTTTAATGTCGGCAATGCCACCTACGATCGGATTAGTAATTTGCACTTGGAAGAGCGTGCTTTTCGCTCCTCCAAATGTAAGTTGTGATCTAAGGTCATTGATATTGAAAGCCATATCTTATCTCCTTCTTTCCAATATTTATACCTTAGCGCTTACCAATGATTTCTTCAAACTGAACACCGGTGCGAACAGCAACGAAGTTAAGTTGAATGAAGTTGATCGAACGAGCAGGCTTGATGTAGATATCACCACGGAATTCATTGCGGTCAATGACTTCTGAGGTGTTGTTGGTGTCGTCACATACGACCTTGAAGTCGTAGATGCCGCGGCGGCCCTGTACATCACGAAGGAATGGCTCAACCATATTTCTGAACTGTGCGCGGGTAAACTCATCGTTGAATTCGAACAGCATTGCCTTTGAAGCGCGGCTGATAGCTTTCTCAAGGACGATGAACAGACGGCGAACGTTGATTCTGTCGAATGCAGAAGGACGCTTAAGTGCAGTCTTATCACCGAAGAGGATCGTACCTTGGCCTGGCTGAGTAACGACTGGGTTAACCGAAGCTTGGTACAGCGCATCACGATCGGTCTTGCTTGGGTTATACGCAAGTTTGATCACGTTCTTGATGTTTCCGCGGTTGTAACCAGCAGGTGAGAACCAAGGGTCATTCGTGTTATCAGTTCTTGCACAGAGACCAGCGATGTCGCCATTCAGTGGTGTGTAGATGTAACGATCGTTGTAACGGTCATAGCGGTACTTATAACCGCTGTCGATGACTGCATAAGAAGAAGCGTTAACGTTACTTGCAAAGGCAACGACAGCAGTCTTTGGATCTGCTGCATTAACAACGTCGGCCTTGTCAGGAGAGACAAACGCGATCGCGTCCATACGAGTTGCAGCGATGTCAGCGATGTAATCCGCCAACTCTGCTTTATCAGAAACACCTAGTGCTTTACCTTGCATGATCAGCGAGATGTCAGTTTCGTCAGGATTCTTGAATACATCATACGCTGTTTCGACAGTAGCCAATGCAATGGCTGCTTCGCCGTCACCGTTGGCGCCGCCAGAAAGAGTGACGTCACCTGCGGAAGCAAAGCTAGGAGTTGCAGAAGTATTCGCTACAACGATGTAGTTTGACTTGGTGTTGATTACATCTAGCCAATAGTTGTTAGTGCCATCTGCGAGTTGTGCGTTCGTTGAGCTGTTGTTTGCAGCAACGTTCTCGTAAACTTCAAGCACACCGTTTGTAACACCAGTGAAAACACCGAGGGTGTCAAGAATAGCGATGTTAACACAATCTGATTCTGGTGTCGCCGTGATGTTAGTCAATACCGTGTTTGCACCGGTGTCACTACCCTTTGCACTGTACACAACCCGGATCGAATCGCCGTACGTACCCGGGTACTTAGCTGTGATCAAAGCTTGACCGACAAGGTTAGTGTTAGTCGTGTTCGCCGATTTCGTGCCAGTGTTAGCGCGTGAAACATACAGTGAATTGGAGTATGCTAGGAAGTCAGCTGCTGTGAAAAACGTTTCGGTATTGAAGTCAGTGATAGGCTTACCGAATCTTTTTACCAGTTCTACTTCAGATGAAACTAGGACTGGCTCAAGAACAGGTCCCCAAGCAAACACACCAGCGATTGCACCAGTGGTTGTTGAGACGGCAGGCACTACGGACGTAATATCAAGTTCGGAAACGTTGATTCCAGGACTTAATTGAAATGCCATATTGTATCTCCTTTTGTGAGCATTATTCGAATAAATATAGGTCTTCTTCCCTCTATTTATAAGAAAGGCAATTACCAGTCACTTCCAAGCCAAGACGGACGTGATGGTTGATATGTCTGTTCTTCTTCAATGTCGTCATATGTAAAGCCAAATGGTAACAGGTCGTCCATAATCTCTTCATCTGACTTTTCACGTAGCCGCATCATCGTATTGATGTCAGTGATATCTTTAAAGAACGTTTGAGTTGATAACCAAGCAAAAAGAACGAGGCCCATCACTAAGTCGTCGTGACATCCTGGTTCAGCTTCATAACTAACACCTCTACGCGAGAATGTTGACAACTCATTGATCGTGTTAAAATCACTGACCATAAGTTGCTTTTGCTCAACCAGCAGTTTAAGTATAGAACATCCAATAGACTTCACTTGCTTTGTTGTTCTGATGCCCTTATCAACGTTTGAACCAAATCCACCCGAGATTCGTTTACCAGATCTACCCGCAGATTCAGTGTATAGTAGAGTCTCAACTTCAAAGTCAAAGTGCAATGTATCAGAAACTTGTCCACCAATGTCATTGATCTCGACGAGAACATACGCAGTGTTGTATGACTTCGTCGTTCTGAAGATGATGTCGGCGTAGTCAACGGGCGTGATCAAGTTGTTTCGGTATGTTACAACCTGTTTATATGGCATCTTCGATACGTCAACGATGTGGAACGCTGAGTAGTCAAGGCCTTTTCCACGTGACACGTCAGCGATACATACGTAGGTGTGGCCTTTCACTGGAAGTTCATAGACACTCAGACCATGCACTGTGTGTAGTGGTTCTCGGTAAGAAGCCTGTAGATACTTCAGTGTAGCACCGTCGATCAGCGTGCCAGATGAACCAAGGAACTGACATTCGTATTCTTGCGAGAACTTCTCTTGGTCAAAGTTGAGTGCTTCGAGAGTTTCCTGCTTCCATGCTTCACCACGACCTGGAACAAGATCCCAAGTAACTTCTGTGTATTGATAGCCGTTCGTCCCCTGCTTTGCGCCTTCACAGATCTTGAAGAAGTGGTTTAAACCATTCGGTGTAGAAGTCATCAGAAGCTTCGTCTCTTCACCGGATGAGATGGTTGGATAAACCGAAGCGAAGAAGTCATCGTAGCCTTCAACGAACGCACACTCGTCGATGTACAGAAACGCGATAGACTTACCACGAATCGAGCTCGATGTCGTCGTACCTGCGTAGACCTTACATCCATTCTCGAGTTCGATCGAGTTCTTGTTCCATTCCTGAATCCCGTGCTGCATCCACTTTGGCAGGTTTTCATATGCTAACTTCACACGTTCAAGAACTTCTTTCGAGCCTTCACCTTTATTTGAAAGAATACCCACATTTTTGTGTTCATTGAAGATGATATAGTGTAGAATGATAGCGACAGCAGTGGTGGTCTTACCTGCCTGACGTGCAGTAAGCACAGCGACACGACGATTGTTGAAGATCTTCGTGGCAATATCTTTCTGATAGTCGTACATCTGAAGCGGAATCAGGCCGCGGTCAACGTGAACGATTTTGATGTATTTCTCGGCGAAGTAAATAGGATCCATCATACACAACGCCATCTCTTGGAGTTGTTCTGTAGTCCAGTTTTGTTGCTGACCGATGCGCTTGAGAAGGTTGTTACCTAAGTAACCCTTCTCTGGTTTAGGAGTTTGATTGTCCATTTTTCCTCATGTCTGCTAGAACTTTCAGCAGATCATGGGTGGTCCCGACGAATAGGTTGTTATTGGTCACGTTACCACCAGATCCAATCTGAGGTTCATCACTATTTCTTTCCTCATCGGCCTTCTTCTTTGAGAGGTTGACGAGTTCTTTGTTGGCATCAACGAGGGTCTTCATCGTAGTCGCGAGGACTTCAAATGCTCGTGGATGTTGTGAAGATGTAGCCACACTGAGCAACTCTTCAAGGGCTTGAGTTCCCTTCTCAATCACATCATACATATTTTTTCGCGCGTATTCATGATCATTGTTCGCCTCTTCCTCACGAGTCATAGGTTTCGGAGGTTCGACTTGAACGTTCTTTGCCATGCGATTCGAGAGACTCGACGCATGTTTGGTGATAGGTTTTGCCGGTGCATCATGTATCACATCTGCTTCTTCTACTTCTTGCATTGGTGGAAGACCCAGATATTTGCCAAGTTTATCACTCATAATCATTTATCCTAACAATATATGCCCAATCATCATCGATCGCGATATCAGTGTAAGCAACAGTATCTGTGATGCTAGTCGTTGGTGACCCATTCGCTAACATACCGGGTTGCACCGTAAGATCTACTACTTGGTTTGTAGCAGTCAGTGAACTATAGATGCTCGTGTTCGCAAACTGAATGATCTTACGCTTAGTGACCGGTCCATAGTAGTAACCCTTCATTGTGAACGACAGCGTCCAGATGATGGCTCTACGCTCATCATAAGATCCTTCGTAGGTATCTTCATTGCTGATGCTATTCAACACAACCGGAATGTCGGTGACATCAGTCGAGCCATCCATCATCTTCGCGCTGATGGTGAACTCAGGCTTGAAGTATGGAAGGATCTGTTCAACGATCTTTAGTCCATCTTCTGAGTACTTCACCATGATGTTCAAGTTGAACTCGATGTCATATGGAGAAGGAGCAAACTGTGTGTTAACAGATCCAGGTTCGTTTGATGCGGCCTTACTTCTGACCATGTTTGACAACTTACGTTCGCCGTCGTAACGAATAGAGGTGATCTCGAACGACATACGTGGCAACGTAATCGCAGGTGCGGTCAGACCTGGATCTTGGTCGATCTTCGACAAGAACTTCTGCATCGGACCGTAGTTCAATGGTACCTTCATCGTCTGCACGAGGGTATCGTTATTGTCAAAGCGCTGAATCGATATGTTATTGAACAACGTACCAAAGATCGCAACGTATTTTCGTGTGGTTTGATTATAGAACGCTTGACCAAACATCAGTAGTTATCCTCACCAAATGGATTGTCTTCAGTAAAGTCGATGAATCCGTCAGCTTCTGTTTCGATCACGAAGTTATCTGCGAGAGGATCAATGGCTTCAATTCCAGCGATGGTGTTGTTTGCTGTTGTCACAAGCGGAGCGATCCACGAGTCGATTTCTTCTATACCGGTGTTGAATCGTTCGTTTGAGTACTCGAGTAGTTCACAACGAAGATCATACATCTGCAATGCACCCATCTGATAGAAGATAGGCTTGTTGTCAACATACATCACTTCAAAGACTTTGCGGTTCAATGGGAAGTATATCAAGTCGCCTTCGTTAGGTCTGACTTGCTCATCATATGAACCTACATCTTCAGTGAATCTTCGAATCGAGATAGACAGAGTCATCGAGTCACGAATCTGTAGACCAAACTTAGATAGGAACTGACCGTCGCCTTCAAAGCCTTCAACATTCTTTACATACATCTCAAGCATATACGCTTTATCAAACGTTGACAGATCGTCTTCATTGAGAAGATCATCAACCGCGTTCAACTTTCGTGGCATGTACCATGCGTCGACGCCGTAGATTCGAATGGTCTCAATAATCAGATCCTCGATTAAGGTCTGTTCACCTGAGTTCGTAAAGTTTGAGAAGTAGAAGTTCGTAGCCACGTCATCATCCCATCAAATCATGGACCGGCAAACTGTAGCTGCTGATCATTTCTTGTTCCATCTTTGTGATCTCTTCTTGAGCATCACCTAGGATCTTTTCTCCGTTGAATCGCACACCACCCGGCAGCTGCATGTCAGCGAACTTCGTGAGGTTCGAACCCCACTGATACTTGATCTTCGCAGTCGCGTAGTTCTGAAGCCAACGATCTTTCCAGACATCGGTGTACACAGTCGGATCCACTACCTGATAGCACTCATAGACAATGTAGTCGCCAACTTCAATTTTGTCCATATTCATGTCAATGTACAGACGATTCATGTGGCGGTTGTAGCGAATAGGCTGTCTGCCCGTAAGCATCTCTTGCATGAATGCCAGATGCTGGAAAGACATGTAGTAGTTCACCAAATCGTAGTTGACAAACTCATGTAGGTTGTTTAGAACAAACTGATAGGTCGCACTGAAGATACCAGAACCAGTGAGATAACTCTGAATAGGAAACAGATTCACTACACCGATTACGTTTTCAGGAACAGGAATGTAACCGTTGTCTTTGTCTTCTTGACTCATCTGACGGCGCATGTACATCTTCTCGGTACCATCGAAGTGATAGTCCCAATAGTACGCCAAAGCTTCATCGACACGATCATCGACCTGATCTTGATCAACGTTGATCTCAATGACTGGCTTACCTAACTTACGTAGGCACCATTCTTTGAATTCAGCACGAGTTGTTGGTTGAGCCATGTGAATCTCCCTTTATGGAGTATTTATTAGATTGTGCCGGTGTTAGTTGATGGGAATGCCCTATCTGGACCCCAGATTAACCTGACAGCACCACCGCCTCCGTTGTAGATTGCAGATAAGTTCCACGCTGAGCCCGCGCCACCGCCGTAGTCACCACCTAACGTAGTCTGAGTTCCACCTTGTCCTCCTGATCCACCAGCACCTCTAAAAGCAGCAGCGGTCCCGCCGGCACTAGAGCCTGCAGAACCGCTAGTACCTTGACCAAGAATACCTACACCGCCGCCACCGCCTGAAGTATAGCTGTAACTACCACTGATGTAATAGCCACCACCGCCACCTCCACCGCCAGCACCTGCTGTAGCATTAACACCTCCAGTACTGTAATAACCACCATTACCACCGTTACCAGTATAACCACCTGCACCGCCACCTCCACTAGAACCATACGATGCACCAGTGCTAGGATAAGCGTTGCCGCCAAAACCACCACCGTCTCCGGTGTAAATACCACCAATACCTACAGTAGTATTTGTTCCAGCGCCGCCTCCAAAACCAGCAACTGTATCAGTGTTAATAAAGAAAGAGTTACCACCTGGGTTTGTACTACCCGCACCCGAGGCTGCAATAGAAACGCCACCAGCACCCACTTGAACACTATAAGAAGTACCGGGAACTACGGGGATAAGATTCTTCCAACCTAAACCGCCTCCGGATCCTGCAGCAGAAACAAGTGTGCCGTTACTAATATTTGAGCTTCTAGAACCCGCACCGCCACCTACACAAACAGCATTTACGTAATAAACGCCTGCTGGGCAAGTCCATGAATAAGTGCCGGGTACTACATAGCTAGCTTCACCGTACTCTGAAGTAGGATTCTCCACCACTGCATAAGTAGAAATTTGCTCCCAGCGGCTGTATTCAGGGAGATATATCTCATAAGAACGTAGCGTGTTATTGTAGTACAGATAAGGTTTAGTTACTGTAGGGCGTTGAACAGATGAACCAGTTGTGATTGTTCTTGGGTCTGAAGACCAACGTGAGCCATCCCATGTAAAAGTCTTTAGTCCTACGACAAATGTGTCACCTACAGTTGGAGTAGCAGGAAAGTTAATTGCCATTTGGTGTCTCCTGTAGTACCGGCCATTGGATAAAGAACGGATCTAAATTGTCAACGTTGTTGTATATATCACGCAATGCTTGACGATATTCGACATAGTTAAGAGGTAATTCTTCTGCAAGAGTAGTACCATTCGTCACGGTAGCTTCTATTGCTTTAATCACTTTGTAGTCGGTTTCAGCCAATTTTTGTTTGCAAGTTTCTTTTACTTGATTCCAACGTACTACCACTTCTTCTTCATTTGGATCACGAACAACCCAGTCTGTTAGACCCCATTCCACAATCTTAGGATAAACATACTCTGGATAGGCTGGAGCGATGACCCAACCCGCTTGCTCGAGTTGTTCTTCTGTTGGATTAGTAATTGTTAATCCATCTTCTAAACGAATTCTAAACGGTTTAGTTGTTGGCGGAAACCCTAGTTTGTAATAATACATAATAACTCCTTATGTTTCTGCAACGTTAAACTGATACACTGTATCGTTAACACTATCTACGATATAGTAAGAAGAACCATCCGGTTTAATAAACATACCTCTAGAAGATGGAGAAATGTTTTCAATATAAGCATGTGTAGCTTCGGTAAAACCGCCCGTGATACTATAAGGTACTAACAGTTTGTAACGATAAACTCGACCAACACTGTCACCTAGAATATAGAGGTGATAGCCGTCTTGAGAAATATTAATGCCGTACATAATATTAGATAAGAAAGATGAATCAGTGAAACTAACGGTAGCAGAGAGTGTCGACAACCCCCAAGCAGTAGTCAAAGTTTTTTGATAAACGATGTTAGTCGTAGAGGTTACAAAATACAAGTTTAAACCATTTTTACTGAAGTAAAAGTTTCTGATGCTACCAGCCACAGTAGCAGACTTTTCAACAAAGTAACTTGCAGATAAGTCCCAAGGTTTTAGTAGTCGCCATTTTGTAATTACACCACTTGCTTGATCTAAAGTAAAAAGCATAGTCCCATCGGGCGAGATAAAACTGCAATGAAAAGTGCCTACAGCGGTAGCGTTTAGTGTAGGTACTACATAGCTTGAGTTGGTACTGGTAGTAGCACCAGTGATTAACCATGGTGTTGGGCAATCAAACTCCCATATCTTTAAACTGGTGGTATCAGATATCCAAAACTTTTTACCGTCTGGTCTAAACTGAATTGAAGTAGCAGTTCCAATAACCGCAGAGATGTTCAAGCTAGCTGCTGCGGCTCCATTACTAAAAATAGTAGCGTTAACTTCACCTTGAATTACCGCTGTGGTTCTAGCTTCTAGATGGTAAATCGTATCAGTAGTAGCGTTTAGTACGTAGAAGTGCCTAGTGTTAGGAACAAAATAAAGTCCTGTTGTACCAGCGTTGTTACCAACGGGCAAAATGTTAGTTAATGCGCCAGTGTTACCTAAGTTAGTTACAGAGGCAACGGTCCAAGGTGTTGCTACTGAGTATATTTGAATTGTGTTGTTAGTTCTACCCATTACAAAGAGTCGAGTACCGTCGCCGTTAAAGCAAAGAGTACCTGGGTTTGTATCAAAACCACCAACTGAAGCTGAGACTGAAGCATAAGCTGCTGTAGCTAAACTCCAAGGAGTAGACATAGTATATTGAAAGATCGTATCGGCAGTACCGCCTACTACCCAGAAGGTAGTGCCGTCAGGTTTTACAAACAACCCTGTAGGTGTTGCTTCTTGTGTACCTACTGAAAAGGAAACCGAGTCATAGGTTGCGCTAGAAACTAACCATGGAGTGCTTAGTGTATAAGAGTAGACGCTGTCTGCAGAGTTACCAAGCACAAGCATCTTTGTTCCGTCGGTAGAGAAAGATATTGAAGTAGGGTCTACAACAGTAGTACCAAAGGCAAACAGTCCAATATAAGTAGCAGAAGCTATTTGATACGCGACAGAAAGATCATATTGATAAACACTATCGTTTGTTGTACCAACGAAGTAAAGTTTTAGACCGTCATCCCGCATGAATAGACTAAAACCGTTAAGATCTCTTGCTGATATACTAAGGAAGTCGCGTTGATAAAACCCTAGTACTCTACGGTTGTCACTGATATTGACGTCATCATGAAAAGTGTAAGGCAGTCGTTGTCTTGCTGTAAAATGTGTTCTTGCATCTATGATTCCACCTGACCATTCACTGCTAGGCGCTTCATACGATCCAAGATGATTACCATTTGTTAACATTACGTAATAACCTCATAGCTGCAAATTGACGTTAGCATGCTGTTAGCCGAAGCAGTCACACGAAGAGCATCACCTTCTTCCAGATAAAGAGGGTAATCACGGCCAAGCGCAATAAACGTTGTATCTTGCAACACCGGTACGGTTGAAACCAAACGATAAGCAACTGAGTTTCTGAAAAGGTCTAGTGTGATATCTGCTGCAGCAGAACCATTGATGTTAGAAATGATAACCGTATTGACTTTTAACACTTTGCCGCTCGCTGCAGCGTTCTCTACTAGTGCCGTAGCAGTCGTAGTCACAGCCAACACATCGGTTTTCCCGGTGATTGTAGAAACTTGAAGAATATTAGGGGCTGCCATATGTGATCTCCTTAATTAAATAGAAATGTCATAGCTAACGCTTTCGAGATGTTAGCGTCCGGACCAGTTGGACCCGTTGGTCCAACAACTTCAACCCACTGACTCGAATCAGTATCGGTGTAATATATTGAAAGACTTGCCGATGTACTATCAAACCAAAGCTGCCCATCTACAGGTGAGCTTGGTGCAGTATCTGATACACTTGCTGCAGATGGGCCTCCTCCACCGCCGCCACTTACTGTCGACCAGTACACACTTGTTCCGTTTGAAGTTAAAACTTGACCAGCTGAACCCGAGGAGCTGTTCGCGGTCAGACGTGAGATACTGATCGTGTTTGCACTGAAGTTGCCCGACGAGTCACGAGCAACTACTTTTGAAGCAGTAGCAGCTGAAGTCGCGTCAACCGCGATCGTCAGTGCAGCACCTTCAGATCCGCCATCACCACCCGTGATGTATGAGCCATTGGTGATCGAAGCTACGTAGTTACCAGTTGTGTCTGTACCGAGAGCGACTGAATCAGCCGCGATAGTAGCGTTGATATTTACGTTTGCAGAACCATCGAATGAAACAGAGCCGCTTAAGTCACCACTGAGCGCGATAGTTCTTGCTGTCTGCAGCGTAGCCGCAGTTGTTGCATTACCACTTAGGTCACCGTAGAAGGTGTTTGCTTGGACGTCTGCGTACTGGAACGTACTGTTTGCCGTATCAATCGTCTGACCAGGTTCCGGGTCGTAGCGCTTAAAGAACTTCCAACGGTTGTCGGTCGCGTCGCGGAAGACGCCGGCATGACTATAAGAACCATCATTGTAGTTACCAACAATACCTAGGTCTGGGTTAGTGACAGTGCTGCCATCGTTCAGATAGAT
>JACCDI010382594.1_pt1 | contig 14328 bp, 10 predicted proteins | sample 7442791 | NCBI WGS metagenome assembly JACCDI01 (sample SAMN15323434, study PRJNA562643) | freshwater metagenome | isolation source: river surface water | place: USA:Blue River Watershed | collected 2017-08-15 | reverse complement strand
GCTGTACCAAGTACAGTGCATTGCGATCACTTGATCTCTGCAAAAGTAGAAGCAAAACAAGATTTACAAGTTGCGACAACAGAAAGTAAAGAGGTATACGATTTCTTAGCTTCTGTGTCTAATAAATATGGTTTAGGTTTCTGGAAACCAGGTGCAGGTATTATTCACCAAGTGGTTTTAGAAAACTACGCCTTCCCAGGTGGTATGATGATTGGTACCGATTCTCACACAGTGAACGCAGGTGGTTTAGGTATGTTAGCGATTGGTGTGGGTGGCGCTGATGCTTGTGATGTGATGGCAGGATTGGCTTGGGAACTAAAATGGCCTAAGTTAATTGGTATCAAATTAAAAGGAAAGTTGAGCGGATGGACTGCTCCTAAAGATGTGATTTTAAAAGTGGCTGGTATCTTAACTGTAAAAGGTGGTACTGGTGCGATTGTTGAATATTTTGGTGAAGGTGCTACAAGCATGAGCTGTACTGGTAAAGGAACCATTTGTAATATGGGTGCTGAGATTGGCGCAACCACTTCTACTTTTGGATGCGATGCTAGCATGAGCCGTTATTTAACCTCAACAGGTCGTGCAGATGTAGCAGCATTAGCAGATGGTATTGCAGAGCACTTAACAGCAGATGCTGAAGTATACGCCAACCCAACAAAGTATTTTGACGAAGTGATTGAAATTGATTTAGATACATTAGAACCACATTTGAACGGACCATTCACTCCAGACTTAGCGACACCTATTTCTAAAATGAAAGAAGTAGCTGCTGCAAACGGATGGCCTACCAAAATTGAAGTGGGTTTAATTGGTAGCTGTACCAACTCTTCTTATGAAGATATTAGTCGTGCAGTTAGCTTAGCAAAACAAGTAGCGGAAAAAGGATTGACCACTAAGGCAGAATACATGATCACTCCAGGTTCTGAGCAAGTAAGATACACGATCGAAAGAGATGGTTTCTTAGATGTATTCAGTCAAATTGGTGCAAAAGTATTTGCAAACGCATGTGGACCTTGTATTGGTATGTGGGAGCGTGTTGGTGCAGAGAAAAAAGAGAAAAACACGATTGTACATTCTTTCAATAGAAACTTTGCAAAGCGTGCAGACGGCAATCCTAATACTTATGCATTTGTGGGTTCTCCAGAATTAGTAACTGCATTAGCGATTGCGGGTGATTTGACGTTCAATCCATTAACAGATACATTAACCAACGATAAAGGCGAACAAGTTAAATTAGACGCTCCAACTGGAGATGAATTACCAGTAAAAGGATTCGCTGTAGAAGATGCAGGATTCCAAGCACCAGCTGAAGACGGTTCAAAAGTAGTGGTAGCAGTAGATCCAACATCTAAGCGTTTACAATTATTAGATCCTTTTGCAGCATGGGAAGGAACAGATCTTAAATCATTAAGATTGTTAATTAAAGCAAAAGGAAAATGTACAACGGATCATATCTCTATGGCAGGTCCATGGTTGAAATTTCGTGGTCACTTAGACAATATCTCTAATAACTTATTGATTGGTGCTGTTAACTTCTTCAACGAAAAAACAGACAATGTAAAGAGCCAAATCAATGGCAATTACGATACGGTACCAAATACACAAAGAGCCTACAAAGCTGCTGGTGTTGGAACGATTGTAGTGGGTGATGAAAACTACGGAGAAGGTAGTTCTCGTGAGCATGCTGCGATGGAACCAAGACATCTAGGTGTACGTGTGGTATTGACAAAATCATTTGCACGTATCCACGAAACCAACTTGAAAAAGCAAGGCATGTTGGCTTTAACTTTTGCTGATAAAGCAGATTACGAAAAGATTCAAGAAGATGATAGCATTGATGTAACAGGCTTAACTAGTTTCGCTCCTGGCACTCCATTGACTTTAATGTTAACACATAAGGACGGAACAACTGATACGATTAAAGCAAACCATACTTATAACCAACAACAAATTGAGTGGTTTAAAGCAGGTGGTGCATTGAATATTATCAGAAAGCAAGTTGCGGGGTAGTGCTCTTAAAATTCCCTCTCAAATATTTGAGAGGGAATTTTGTTCCGCCTCTTAAGATTTTTAAAATACCTCTGATAACTCAGAGGTATTTTTTTTACCTTTAATTCATGATAAATACAGCACTAGTATCTTTTGGCATGAGTGGAAAAGTTTTCCATGCTCCATTTTTAGCAACCAACCCTCATTTCAATCTAGTAGGCAGTTGGGAACGCACTACAAAAAACATTGAAGCAGCCTACCCTGGTACCAAATCATATAATAGTTATGAGGAATTATTGGCCGATGGGGCTATTGACTTAGTGATTGTCAATAGCCCTAATGACACCCATTTTACTTATGCGAAAAGCGCATTATTGGCAGGCAAACATGTGGTGGTAGAAAAAGCATTCACGGTGACTGCAAAAGAAGCAGAAGAATTAGATGCATTGGCTAAAAGTAAAGGTTTGAAATTAGCAGTTTACCATAACAGAAGATATGATGCAGATTTTCTGACGCTACAAAAATTAATCCAAGAAGGAGAAATAGGTACTTTACAAGATGTGCAAATTAGTTTTGAAAGATACAGAACCACATTGAGTCCTAAAAAACATAAGGAATCTGTTACACCTGGTGCTGGTTTGTTGTATGACCTTGGACCACATTTAGTGGATCAGGCTATTTTATTGTCAGGTATGCCATTGGCTGTATTTGCAGATATCCGTATTACAAGAAAGGTCTCCATCATTGACGATTATTTTACTTTGATACTTTACTATCCATCTCACCGTATCACTTTAACAAGCGGCATGTTGTTTATGACCGAAAGTCCAGGTTATAAAGTGTATGGCACCAAAGGATGTTTTATTAAAAAAAGATCGGATGTGCAAGAAGCGGATTTGATCGCTGGCAAAAAACCAAATAGTCCAAACTGGGGCGCTGAAGCTACAGAAGATTATGGTGTTTTATATACCGACATGAATGGGATCATTACGAATAAAATCATTCCAAGTATTCCAGGTAATTATGGAACATTCTATGATAAGATGGCAGAAGCAATTTTAAACAATGGTCCTTTACCAACCACGGCAGCAGAAGCTACTAATATCATTCGTGTATTAGAAGCGGCAAGAAATAGTGCTTTCAATAAAAGAGTAGTAGGCGTTTAATTAAACATTCGTATTCGAAAAAATCAAATGGCACATCCCTACTTAACAGCGATCAAAAAAATATACGCAGCCAACGGTGATGCGACCAATGCAAAGGGAGCAAAAGCTTATTTGCTGAATCAATTTGAGTTTTATGGCATTAAAACACCTCTTAGACGAGAAATTTGCAAAGCGTTTTATAAAGCCAACCCAATAAAGGACCACAATGAATTAAGCACACTCATTAAAGCATGTTTTGGTGAGCCACAAAGAGAACTGCATTATTTTGCGATAGAACTTTTAGGGCATCATAAAAATCTATGGTCCCCAAAAACCATTCCATTGATAGAATGGATGATCACGCACAATAGTTGGTGGGATTCTGTAGACTCCACCAATTCAGCGGTTATTAGTAAATACTTTTTACAATTTCCAGAAGCCATCGAACCTGTCACTTCAAAATGGAATCAGTCTTCCAACAAATGGTTGCAAAGAATGAGTTTACTTTTTCAATTAACCTATAAAGCTAAAACCGATACTGCATTACTTAGTAAGTATATTGAACACACACAATTAGAAGAAGACTTTTTTATCCGTAAAGCCATCGGATGGGCTTTACGTAGTTATGCGAACACGAATGCAAAATGGGTCATACTATTTATAAAAACGCACCCACAGCTTTCTAATTTATCCAAGCGAGAAGCATTAAAGCACCAATAAATTTTAAAAACTAAAACAAGCGGAATATAAGTCTATCCCTCGTCTCTCAGCTCGCTTTGCTCGAATGTTCGACTCGCGATAGCTTCTACTCCACTTTACCTTGAGTAAGAATTTTAAACATTAAAGCCCCGCAATTTGCGAGGCTTTAAAATATTAGATCAAATAAATCGACTACATCTTCTTTGCATCTTCCAAGAACTTGGCTAAACCAATATCCGTTAAAGGATGCTTCAACAATCCTAAAATTGAATCCAAAGGACAAGTACAAACGTCCGCTCCAGCTTCAGCAGCTTTTACAATATGTAAAGCGTTTCTGATAGATGCAGCTAAAATTTGAGTCGTAAATCCTTGTACATCATAGATGTGACGGATTTGACCAATCAATTCCATTCCATCCCAAGAACTATCATCTATTCTACCAATAAATGGAGATACATAAGTAGCACCTGCTTTTGCAGCTAAAATAGCTTGACCCGCAGAGAATACTAAAGTACAATTGGTACGGATACCATTGTCTGTAAACCATTTGATTGCTTTGATACCATCTTTAATCATAGGCACTTTCACCACAATATTTGGGTGAATCGCTGCTAATTTTTTTCCTTCTTCTACCATCGTAGCAAAGTCGGTAGACAACACTTCGGCACTGATATCCCCTTCTACTAATTCACAGATTGCTTTATAATGTGCAGCAATTGCTTCCTCACCTTTCACGCCTACTTGAGCCATTAAAGAAGGATTGGTTGTTACACCGTCTAAGATACCAAGGTCATTGGCTTCTTTGATTTGCGCTAAATTTCCTGTGTCAATAAAAAATTTCATAACCGAGGTTTTAGTTTGGCTACTTGCGTATCCAAGTTTTAAAAAGTGGCAGGCTACTCACATCGCACCGCTCAACCGCCTATCCTTGCTGTATTCCTACCCTGGGGAGGTTCAGCAGGAGCTGGTCGTGTAAGACCTGCCGGTGCGAAGGTAGTAAAAACACATCGTTTTTCCTACCAATTTTGTATCGAATTCAGGCTGGAAAATCCAATAATTTGGTCATACCTGCTACCCGCTACCCTGTAATAAACAAAAATACTGTAGCTATTCTCTGTCTCCCAATGATCCCCCTCTGTCCACATAAAATCATGCATTGGATTAGGTGATTGATCCGCCCTTAGGATATAATTGTAACTATAATAACCTTGCTTCAATTGTAGCCATTTTTCATATTGCCCTTTCGTATAATTCCATTGCATACGGGCATTCGAATCTAATTGGTTCCCCGTGAGGGCACCAGCTAAATAAAGGGATTTATCTTGGTATGGAATTCCATTTTTAGGAAGATAAGTAAACAAGACATGGGCATAGTCATTTTGATCCTCATTTCTGATGGACTCTGAATTGCTAATGATAAATTGTCCATTCAAGTCCTTAAAAGTATAATATGGAATGGTCGTTCTTGATTGATCTGGCTTTAATAGAATGTTTGTTCCATTTCCCAATGATTGAATCTGCGCAATACGATCGGTTTTAAATCTTAGATTTTGTAAGTCTAACCAACGGGCTTCTTTCCCTGCAGGAAAAACAAAATCCCTATCTGCATTGTACTCAATTTGATTGCCTCTAATAAAACTTGGAGCATTAGAAATCAACAAGTCATTGAACCTGGTATTTTGAAGTACAGCAACCTGTAATCGTTCAGGCTGAAGAAAATTAATTTTCTTCACATCTAATGCTACTTGTATTTTTTGATGTGATTTTGAAATGGTACCATCAAATGGTTCTTGGATACTTGCTGCAATGGGCACATCCTGCTCTATGACAAAAAATCGTTTGGTAAAAACAAGTTCATTGCCCCTCCCTTGTTTATACACTTTCATCAAATAATTCCCCGACTTGGTGGGTCTACAAGATGCTGTTGGGAAACTAAAGCTATAATGATAATATGACTGTTGTGCAATAGATGAAATGGCGTAGTCTCTAATATTGTTTTGAGTGAGGCCTCTGATATAGTCAAATGGATTTAAGGCCACAGGTTGCCAATGGATATCCATTAATTCTATGGTGAAATAATACTGTTGGTATTGCGCAGCTAAGTCATCAAACTGTATCAACAACTCCTCCTGTGTATTCAATCCAATGACCGGCAATGCCAATGGTTTCCCTTTGGGAAACACCAACACTGTTTGAATATTGGAATCCAAAATTGTATCCACTTGCCCATGCAGTGGCAAGGTGAAAAAGTACAAACAAACAGGAAGTATCCACTTTGTCATAGTTAGTTGTTTACATCAACGAAACTAAGTTGAAACTGCTAATTATAAAGATAAAAAACTAGATTTGATTAAAATTAACGGGTGAATACTGCATTTGAAATAGCTAAGAGGATAAGTTTTAATAAACAAAAAAACTACACAAGATTTATAGTCAGACTATCTATCGCAGCAACCGCTATTAGTGTGGCCGCTATTTTATTGACTTTTTCAATTGTCAACGGTTTTCAATCCACCATCAGCAATAAAGTGTATTCCTTTTGGGGACATATTCAAATTGCATCCGTGAATGGAAACACTTTAAGTGAAAATCCAAATTTCCTCCAACAAATTAAATCCATTCCGGAGATACAATCGGCATCACCCTACTTGAATCAAACAATGGTCTTAGCCAAGGATATTGAAATAGAAGGGCTGAATGCCAAAGGCATCGCGGATTTTACGATGATCCCGAACTTAAGCAAAGGAAGGTCCATTCAAACGGATCCCCAAACTAGTACTAAAGAAATTGTACTCTCAAGATTAATTGCAACTAAACTACATATCGACACAGGAGACCAAGTTAAACTCTACGTTCTACAAAACGGGGCCGTGCAAGAAAGGAAATTGATTGTGGTTGGGTTGTTTCACACAGGCATTGAGGAATATGATTTAAGGAATGTATTTGTTGATCTTAAATTATTACAACAACTCATTCAGGAGCCTAGTGCTATTACTGGCTACCAGATTGACTTAAAGGACATCAACACGATTGACAGAACACAGGAAAAATTACAAAGCAGCTTGCCAGAAAACTGGGTCAGTAGCGCAAGCGCAGATGTGTATCCACAATTATTTGATTGGATTAAAGTACAAAGTATCAATAGGAATATCACAATAGTCATTATGTTATTCATTGCCATCGTCAATTTAATCACTTGCTTATTGATCTTAATTCTGGAGCGTGTTCCAATGATTGGAGGCTTGACCGCAATGGGGGCTTCACATCAAATGATTCGTAAAGTATTTGTGTACCAAGCGAGTTTCATCACTTGGATGGGCATTGGATTTGGTGTATTGCTAGGTCTAGGCATTTCTTTAATTCAATTAAAATTCCAATGGATTCATTTAGACGAATCTGCCTATTTAATTGATGTGCTGCCCATTCTGATTGATCCATTACAAGTGCTGGGCGTGATTGTAGGAACTGCATTCGTAAGCTATCTATCTTTTTTAATCCCTACTATTTGGATTAAAAAAATGAGTCCTGCAAAAGCAGTTCGATTTGATTAATGTTGCCAGTTGGCTAGCATAATTCCTGCTGCAACTGCAGCATTTAAAGATTCTGCTTCGCCATATTTAGGAATCGTAATAGGATCTGTTATCAATGAAAGCAATGGCTTACGGATTCCATTGGATTCATTACCAATCATCAGAATACCCTCTTTTGAAAGTTTCGTTGCTTGAATTGCTTTTCCCTCCAATACAGCTCCGTAGATAGGTACTGGACAGGCATTCAATACTTCTGGCAAATCTGCGACCAATACATTTACCCTCAATATACTTCCCATGGTACTTTGCACTACTTTAGGATTGTAACAGCTTGCCGTATCTGCACTGACTACAATTTGATCCAATCCAAACCAGTCAGCCGTTCGAATGATGGTTCCTAAATTCCCTGGATCCTGTATCCCATCTAAAACCAAGGTCAATTTGCCTTTGAATTGAATCGCCGCTTTTGTTTGTTTTTTTTCCACCAACGCCAATACCTGATTGCCCTTATACAATTGACTGATTTTATCCAATTCAAAATCGGCTACTTCGGTCACATAATGAGGCTTAAAAGGCTGATTTTGGATCCAATCCTGTGTTGCATAAGCTCGACGAACCACCCAATCTGAAGCCATCAGCTCTTCCATCATCTTTGGTCCTTCTATGATAAAAACAGATTCTTCTGCCCAATGTTTTTTATGGGCGAAAGATTGAATATATTTGAGCTCATTCTTATTGATCATTTTCATGCATTTAGGGAAAGTTAAAATTATTCGATTCTCCTCAAGTTTGAGTCTATTCAGCCTTTTATTTTTTTTAAATAGCTGCGCAGATTTCAAAAGAGCAGTCGTGCATAATTATCCCAAGGAAAAAGCTTTTTTATACAATAATAAAATCGTCATCAAAGACGCTCCTTCAAGGCATAGCGCAAAAGAATTGAGTATTGCTTTAGATAATTACTGGGATGACAGTGTTAAAGTGCGCAAGATTCGCCAGTATGGTTTTTTCAACACCATTATTAAACCACAAAGCTATCAGCCAGAAAGGATGAGTAGAACCATTCAATACATGGCTAATTTTCTGGCTACAGAAGGTTATCATCATCCTGTATTGACCCCAATTGTTACAACAGATACTGTAAAAAAAGAATGGAGAATAACGCTATCAATGCAAGTTGAGCTGAATAAGAAAACATTACTCGACACCATTACCTACCAATTGTCTGACCCAATTTTACAAGACATCGCTTTAAAAAATAGTAGTGCTAGTTATTTGCAAAAAGGACAAGCTTATTCTAACGAGGGCATCAACAATGAATTAGACAGACTCGTTGCTTTATTTAGATCTAAAGGTTTTTACAATTTCACTAAAGAAAAAATATTTGCGGAAGTAGATACGATCGATGCAAGTTTAATGACTTTAAGTCTTGACCCTTTGAGTCAAATTACGCAGGTCACTGAAGCAAAAGAAAAGAAAAACCAAAATCCAAGTTGGAAAATTAGTTTTCAATTAAGAAACCTAACAAAGGGTACTACCAAGCCTTATGTGATTGGTCAACAATTATTTTATAGTGATGTTGCCGTTTTGGACAATCCAGACACTTTACTTTTACATCCCCCGGTACAAAGAGATAGCCTAGCCAATTTGATTCACTTGTACACGATCCCAAAGTTTAAATCCTCCTTATTCAAAGAACAAACTTTTATCCAAAAAGGCAGTCCATTTAATGAGACGAGTTATTATCAAACCTTAAATAGATTCAGTAGTCTTGGTGCATGGCAGCAAATTGATGCAAGAACCACTTTAGTCAACGACAGTGTTTACTTACATTATTTTTTAGTGCCTAATATGAGGAGGAGTTTCAATTTTGATATTGAAGGCAGTAAGAATACAGCACAAATTGGATCTGGCAATTTATTAGGCCTCTCTACCAATTTGACTTACAGAGATAAAAATGTGCAGAGAAAAGCCATCCCTTCTATTACCAGCTTGAGATTTGGCGTGGAATTAAACTTGAATCCGGACGAAAAAGTTACCCAAACTTTATTGTGGAACATAGGACAAACTTATAGTTTCCCTAATTTGCTTTTGCCTTTTGTAAAAAAAGAAGCAAAGCCGAATCTGAATGTGAAAACTAATTTTTCTTTGTATAGCTCCTATATGGATCGACTAGATTACTACCAATTAAAATCTTTTACAACCAATTGGGGTTATGAGTGGAAAAAAGTAAAAAATGGCAGGGAACAGGTCATCAATTATCGACCAATGAATATTGAGTTGTACCAATTGAATAAGTTTTCAAAATTGGATAGCCTACTCATTTTAAATCCATTTTTACGCTCTTCATTCAATGAAGGCAATGTAGTCAGTCAAACAATCAATTATACCAATATGGGCGCATCGTCTAAAAACGCCCACCAACAATCTTATTTAAGACTAGGTATAGAAGAAGCAGGAGGATTATTAGGACTCAATGAAAAATTCAATCAAGACTTATATCGTTATATCAAATTAGAGGCAGAATACCGATCTACTTATAAATACCCCAATACTGAAATTGCTTGGAGAATCATGGGCGGATGGGGCAACAATTACAGCAACAATGCCAAGTTAAGCGGACAATTGCCCTTCTTTAAACAGTTCACTGCTGGAGGACCTTATAGTATGCGTGCTTGGGGCCTTAGACAACTAGGTTTAGGTAGTTCTACTTTTTATGACACCAGTGCTCAACGTCAAAATTTTGACCGATTTGGTGATCTCCAATTAGAAGCGAATTTTGAATACCGATTTACTTTATTACAACTAGGTTCTTACAAAATTGGTTCTGCACTTTTTGCAGATATGGGTAATATTTGGAACACCCGAGATTTAGGCAATGACCCAAATGCAGGTTTTAAGCTGGATCGATTGTACAAGGATCTTGCCATTGGCATTGGAACTGGACTAAGATTAGATTTTGACTATTTCATCATCCGAATCGACTATGCAATGAAGATGAAAGACCCTACCAGGTCCTACAATAATGGATGGTTAGATTTGGGCAATATGAAATGGACCGAGGTGAAGCCCAATGGATTAAGGGTCAATAATTATGCTTGGCAATTTGGGATAGGACTACCCTTCTAATAAATTGTTGATCTCTTTTTCTAAATCCTCCCACTGTATTGCATTTTCAACATCGAATGCGCCAATCTTTGTTCTTCTAAGACCACTCATATAAGCGCCTACACCAAGTGCTTGACCAAAATCATGCACCAAGCTTCTAATATAGGTTCCAGTAGAACAAACGACCCTAAACTCCACTGTAGGTAAATCGATTTTGGTAATCTCAAAAGCTTCAATAGTGATTTGTCTTGGATCTACTTTTACTTCGATTCCTTGACGCGCAGATTCGTACAAACGCTTGCCATCTTTTTTAATGGCAGAATGTTGTGGAGGCATTTGAAAAATAGTGCCAATAAATTGTTGGGTTGTTTCTAAAATTTTCGATGCTGTAATTGAATCGATGGATTTAAAATTTTCAGGTTCCTGCTCTAGGTCATAGGAAGCTGTAGTCGCACCAAGTACTAAACTGCCTGTGTATTCCTTGGTCATCCCCATATAGTCATTGATCTGCTTGGTATACTTTCCTGTACAAATGATCAACAAGCCAGTCGCCAATGGATCCAAAGTGCCGGCATGCCCTACTTTCATAATCCGAGTAAGCCATCTTACTTTCTTGACCATGTCAAAAGAAGTCCAATGCAATGGCTTGTCTATCAGCAATGCTTTACCCTCTAAAAAAGGGGTAAGTGCTGGAGGGATGGGTTTTTGTCGCATACTGCTTTGTTCTTAAATACTAATAAGCACGCGCGAATAAAACTCTTTGTACAGAAGGATTTCCAGTCAAGATACATACACCAGCTTCTTGTTCGTTGTTCAAAGGAATACAACGGATGGTTGCCTTCGTCATCTCTTTAATTTTTTCTTCTGTCTCTGGTGTTCCATCCCAATGTGCTGAAACAAAACCAGCCTTGGTATCAAGTACTGAAATAAAATCTTCCCAACGATCTACTTTTGTGATATGATCGTCTCTATATTGTTTAGCACGATTGAATAAATTAGATTGAATATCCAATAACAATTGAGTCACTGTCTCAGTGATCCCATCCATAGATACAGTCGTTTTTTCTTTGGTATCACGACGTGCAATTTCTACTTGGTTGTTTTCCAAATCACGAGGCCCTACCGCAATTCTTACTGGCACCCCTTTTAATTCGTATTCTGCAAATTTCCAACCTGGTCTTTGATTGTCTGAATCGTCGTATTTCACACGAATACCTGCCGCTTTAAAGGAAGCCACCATCGCGTGTACTTTTTCATCTAACAACGCTTTTTGTTCTTCGCCTTTAAAAATTGGAACAATCACTACTTGTAATGGTGCGATACGTGGAGGCAAAACTAAACCTTCATCATCGCTATGGGTCATCACCAAACCACCAATTAATCTTGTGCTCACACCCCAGCTAGTGGCCCATACATAATCTAAAGTATTGTTCTTATCACTGAATTTTACGTCAAATGCTTTCGCAAAATTTTGACCTAAGAAATGCGATGTACCTGCTTGTAAAGCTTTTCCATCTTGCATCAAAGCCTCGATACAATAAGTGTCTTCTGCCCCTGCAAATCTTTCGTTGGGCGTTTTAACACCTTTAATCACAGGCATCGCCATCCAGTTTTCTGCAAAATCTGCATACACATCCAACATCTTCACTGTCTCGCCTATTGCCTCTTCTTTTGTTGCGTGTGCAGTATGTCCTTCCTGCCATAAGAATTCAGCAGTCCTTAAAAACAATCTTGTCCTCATTTCCCAACGCACCACATTCGCCCATTGATTTACTAATATTGGTAAATCACGGTAAGATTGAATCCAGGTTTTATAGGTGTTCCAAATAATGGCTTCACTAGTTGGACGAACAATTAATTCTTCTTCTAGCTTCGCTTCTGGATCCACCATTAGCTTGCCTTTGTTATTTGGATCTGTCTTTAAACGATAATGTGTCACAATCGCACACTCTTTTGCAAAACCTTCTGCATTTTTCTCCTCCGCCTCAAATAAAGACTTAGGAACAAACAAAGGAAAATAAGCATTTTCATGCCCTGTATCCTTAAACATTTTGTCTAAAGTTGCTTGCATATTTTCCCATAAAGCATAACCATATGGTTTGATCACCATACAGCCTCTTACTGCACTATAATCTGCAAGTGACCCTTTTAAAACTAGGTCGTTATACCACTGTGAATAGTCCTGCGCTCTTGAAGTTAAATCCTTTGCCATTTTGTATTATTCTTAACATTTAAACTAGTAACAAAACATCTACGAAAAACGCTCTATGTTTTAAACTTTGTTACCTTTAGGATGTCAAATGTATGCTAAATCAGGGGCATATTAAAACCAAAAAATTGAACAGATATGAAAAAGCAAAGCAACTGATCCCTCATTGGGTTCAACGCCATCTTAGTATTGGCAATTAGTTTTTTCTTCACCAGCTGTACTAGCTTACAACAGACCACGACTGCTGCAACAGACGATTTATACTACACCCCTTCAAAAGAGGCGGAGACAAGAACAGCATCTAAATACAATGCAGACGAGGAAATTGACTCTGTGGAAGCCGAATACCAAGAATATCAAAACTACCAAGACGACCGTTTTTTGAGACTCAAAGTAGCGAACAGAAACCGTTGGTCTAGCATCGACGATTATGGCTATTGGAATAACCCAAGTTTCAGCGTTGGTTTTGGCATGGGCTATGGCGGCTACGGAGGCTATAACTGGGGCGGATGGGATCCATTTTGGAGCAACCGTTTTGGATGGGCTGGCTATTATGGCGGATTCGGTGGTTATGGCGGATTCGGATATGATCCTTTCTGGGCAGGCAGCATGGGCTGGGGATACGATCCTTTCTTTGGTGGATTTGGATATAGTGGGTTTGGATTTGGTTATGGCGGTTATGGTGGATTCGGCTGGGGCGGATGGAATCCTTACTATGCTGGCTACTGGAATCCTTACAGACCTATCTACTATGGTGGCGGGGTGAGCAATTTCCCAATGCAAAGAAATAATTATACACCTAGAGCTATGCAAACAAGTGCGCCTGCATTAGCTGCTTATAGAAACAACAGAACCTATAACAATGGAAATAATTTTTCAAATACGACCAATGGTGCTACACGTTATACAAGCAATCCAAACTTAAACAGTGGTTTTGGTAATTTATTAAGACGTGTGACCAACAATAACAGCAATGCCAATCAAGCCAATAGCTTTGATAGACCTGCGCGTTATTTTAACAATGGCGGATTTAGCAATACCAATCAAAATAAAGCAAGTAGTACGACTCCAACTTATACTGCACCAAGTTCCAATAACAATGCTGGTGGCAGAAGCGGTGGTTTCAATAGTACAGGATCGGGCACTAGCTCTAGACCACCAAGAGGCGGCAACAAATAAGCAAGAGCAGGATTTTTCTTTCAAACATTAAGTACACAACCATTATGAAAAAAATAGTAATAGGATTTTTAGTATTCGCAAGCCTTTCCGTACAAGCACAAAGTCCAGAAGATGGATTAAGATTGTCTTGGTTTGCACCCAACGGAACACCACGTAGTAATGCATTAGGCGGGGCCATGGGCTCATTAGGTGGCGATTTATCTGCGGCACATATTAATCCAGCTGGTTTAGGTTTTTATAAATCAAGTGAATTATTAGTGACTAGCAAGTATTTGAAAACTGAATCTGATTTTAATTATAGAGGCACTACAACAAGTACGTCTAAGTCTTTATCTACGCTAGGCAATATTGGCATTGTGTTTGCAGATGGAAGAAAAAACAGGGGTTATTCTAGCACTGCTTTTTCAATCAGTTTCACACAAATTGCAGATTACAATAGCAGACAAAGATTTAAAGGGGTGAACAATTTTAG
>JACCDI010721789.1_pt1 | contig 14330 bp, 16 predicted proteins | sample 7442791 | NCBI WGS metagenome assembly JACCDI01 (sample SAMN15323434, study PRJNA562643) | freshwater metagenome | isolation source: river surface water | place: USA:Blue River Watershed | collected 2017-08-15 | reverse complement strand
GTAGAGCGCCGGACTGTTAATCCGTAGGTCCCTGGTTCGAGCCCAGGTCGAGGAGCCACTATAAAGAACCCCTTATGCTTCAGTGCATCAGGGGTTTTTCTTTTGGCTATGAGATCAAGCAGCCAATGCTCTCGGTGCAATTTTGGGGTTCCTTTTGAACTTCAACTCGGCAGCCCAAAGATCCAAGGCTTCTTGCATGCGAAGCCAGCTCTCTGGTGTACCGCCAACAGCACGGGCAATGCGAATAGCCATCTCTGCTGTAACAGACTTTCTTTCGTGCAACAAATCAGAGACAGTTTGACGACTGACTATCAAGCGCGCTGCCAATTCAGTTTGCGTCCAGCCAAGTTCTGGCAACACATCTTCTCGCAGAACCGCACCAGGGTGTGTGGGCATGCGGTTGGAATTTCGTAAAGACCTCATCAGTGATAGTCCTCCAAGTTAACGTTAGTGGCATCATGGCCTTCAAACTCAAATGTGATTCGCCAATTTCCCGTATCAGGGAAGATTCAATTAAACAGTTTATTGCATATCAAAGTTTTATGGCTTGTAAACCGCATAAAACAAGCATAGTTTGAAGAAACAGTTTTCTGTTAATCAGGTGTTTATTCGGTTAAGTAATTTGCTTTTTCGTCGACTAATCTCATTAAGCAAATGTTGCTTAAAAGCCAACGCTAGCGGAGAAAGTTTCTTACTTGCTGGATGAACGATATGCCAAGCTGAAGGCAGAGGAAAACCTTCAACGTCAACGATATGAACGCCATGCTCCTTGATATGCCCATGGAGTGCATGACTAGAAACTAAACCTAGTCCGAGTCCGCCAGCCACTGACTCCTTCAACGCCTCATTACTTCCCAACTCAAGACGAATGTCAGGTCTAAATTTTTTCTTGCTAAAAAATTGATCGCAAGCCATTCGTGTTCCAGAGCCCTTTTCTCTCAGAATGAATCGATTCTTGGATAACTCATGAAGTGGAACCGCAATTCGTTTTGCTAATGGATTTGATGTCGAAGCAATCACCACAATCGGATTAGGCATAAATTCTTTATCGGATAAATCTAAGTCACTAGGGGGCTTAGACATGATGTAAATATCATCCATGTTATCGCGCAAGCGTTGTACAACGCCATCGCGATTTAAGATTTCAAGTGATACATCAATCTCAGGATACTTCTGACAGAAGCTACCCACCAAGCGAGGCATGAAGTACTTGGCTGTACTCACTACGGCTACCTTTAATTTGCCCCGCGAAAGTCCTTTGACAGCGTCTGCATTTTGCTCAAACGAATCCCAACTCTGAGCAATAGCACGCGCTGTTGTTGCCAACTCTCTGCCAATATCGGTGAGGTATATTTTTTTACTGACGACTTCATAAAGTGGTAGTCCTACTGACTCGGTAATGTCTTTGAGCTGCATCGATGCTGTCGGCTGCGTCACATGCATCAATTTGGCAGCACTGCTAACGCTGCCCGTCTCTGCCAAGGCAAGAAACAACCTCAACTGGCGAAATGTAATATTCATAGATTTTTATCTATACATAAGTGTAGAAAAATCGATTTTACAAGTTGTGGTTATTTTTCTAAGATGGGTCAATTAAAAAAAACAAATGCAAAACTTACTTGACCCTGCAATTCTATTTTTCCTCTTGGGCGTCCTAGCAGGCGTCATCAAATCCAACCTCGAAATTCCACCCGCCATCTCTAGATTTTTATCGCTCTACTTGCTAATGGCACTTGGACTGAAGGGTGGCTTTGCACTTTCACAATCAGGCCTCACAGCTAATGTGGGCATAAGCCTGGCAGCGGCCATAGTGCTTGCCATCTGCATCCCCTTGATGGGGTATTGGTTTCTAAGGCGTTTTGTGACAGGCTTTGACGCGGCAGCTGTTGCCGCCACATATGGTTCTGTCAGTGCAGTGACCTTTGTGACGGCTGTACAATACCTAGAAAACCAACATATCGACTACGGTGGTCACATGGCCGCAGCCATGGCTCTAATGGAATCACCGGCCATCATTTTGGCCGTAGTCTTGGCCAATTCTTTGCGGCAAAAAACAAGGCCCCAGATTGTGAGCCTTAGTTCCGGTGTGGCTAGCTTGAGTAGTCCACCTCAGAAACAAAGCGTCTCCATCGGCAAGATTCTTCACGAGTCATTTACAGATGGTGCTCAGTTGCTTCTTCTGGGCGCCATGATGGTTGGCATGATGACGGGTAACGAAGGCAAAGCAGCGATGGAACCTTTTTCAGGCGATCTTTTCAAGGGCATGCTTTCATTCTTTCTTCTTGACATGGGGTTAATGGCGGCGCGTAACTTGCCTCAGGTGAAAGGTAAGTCGCCTGCGCTGATCGCCTATGCAATCATTGGACCCATCCTTCATGCCAGCATGGCATTGGGCCTAGCATTTATATTGAATCTACCTGCAGGCGACGGTGCTTTGCTGATGGTTCTTGCAGCTAGCGCCTCCTACATCGCGGTACCAGCAGTTCTAAAGTTTGCACTGCCTGAGGCTAATCCATCGCTTTATTTTGGACTCAGTTTAGGCGTTACGTTTCCACTGAACATTTTGTTTGGAATACCTGCTTATGTCAGCATTGCCCAATCCGTCTTGCTTTGAAATGGGGTCGACTTTGTAGAAAACGACCTTCACGCATTTTGCAATCAATGAATCTCATTGCAAGCACCCTCTCCTCTCGACGCCTGCTCAGTTTGTCCAACGCATTAACGACACGAGCAGAACCAAGACACCTGTACCAAGGTTGATTGAGACCCACCTGCGAATCTGCGCCATGGCAACACCACCTTCGGTCCACTCGGACGCTGCCACGGCTTGGCCGAGCCGCTTAAAAAGCACTAAGCGGATGTGCATAAAGATGGCTACCATGACAACACCGAGTATCGCCATAATAGTCTAGGCCAGCGGCATCTCGAAGTTGCCGCCCGACTGCACAACTTGCTTGGCCACACGCCCAAGCATCCAAACACCGCTGGCCAAAGTCAGCAGAGAAGCCACAAGTACCGCTTGGAAGAAGCGGCCAAGTACATCGTGCATCAGTCGCAAGCGGACTGGCGCTTCGAGCTGAGCGACAGCGGGTCGTAGAAAAAAGTGCACAAAGGCCATGCCGCCGATCCATACGACGATGGAAAATAAATGAATCGTCTTAAGGCATGCGTAGATCATCCGTAAATTCTTTTTATCTCATAGCGGGCAGAGGATCCACGCGCAGCAATTTAGTCAAAAATCTCATTGAGCCAAGACTTTCTTCGATCAGTATAGTAAGGCTTTGCTGGTCTGTAATCTGAGTGATCAATGTCATTCCGCCTGCGATTTTGAGACAAATTCGCTGGCTCCTGTGGGGATGCTGCAACAGCTTTTTCCAACAGCTTGTCAAGTTCTCCTCGGTCAAGCCAAACGCCACGACATTTTGGGCAGTAGTCAATTTCGACGCCTTGTCTGTCAGCCATGACCAAAGTGGTGTCGGTGCAATTGGGACATTTCATGTTTTTCTCCAAAGATAAAAAGTTAAAGACTTGTTCAAATCCCTCTGCGAAATTTAATCAACTGCGTGATTTAGTAATTCCCAAAAAACACAAGTGCTCTATAAGATAGATTCAAAACAGATTCTTAAAAAGCAGATAATTTCTTATTTAAATTCACAAAAAAACTGACAATGAAAAGTCAATTTAATTACAAGCACCTTTATTACTTTTGGGTAGTAGCCAAAGAAGGCGGCATCACAAAAGCGGCTGACAAGTTAGAAATGGCTGTTCAAACCGTCAGCAGCCAAGTTCGAGAACTAGAGCGCTCTTTGGGATATTCACTGCTTAAGCCAGCCGGAAGAGGACTGGTGCTTACCGAGGCGGGACTGGCAGCAATGCAGCAAGCTGAACAGATTTTTCAGCTTGGTCAAGCACTGCCAGCAAGAGTTCGTGATTCGGTCAGTGCACCGACCGTTCGTTTGGCCGTCGGGATTTGTGACAGTCTGCCTAAATTAGTGGCGCATCGTCTTTTGATGCCGGTGATGAGAGAACCGAACTTGCGGTTGCTATGTCACGAAGGAGAACTAAACGATTTGCTGGGTGACCTCGCATTGCATCGTTTAGATGTTGTCTTGTCAGACAGTCTTGCGCCAGTCAACCCGAATATCAAACTCTATAACCATCCACTTGGAACTTCCAAGATTGCTTGGTACGGCACATCGGAGATGTTAGAAGTCACAAATCAGAATTTCCCGCAAAGTCTGGCGCAAGTGCCCATTTTGCTACCAACTTCGCACACTGCAATTCGGAGTAGTCTGGATCAGTGGTTTGATCAACAAGACATTAGCCCGCGCATCGTAGGAGAGTTCGAAGACAGTGCCCTACTCAAGACCTTTGGTGCCAATGGAATGGGGGCATTTCCTGCCGCCGAATGGATCCATGAAGACTTGCTAGCCCATTATGGTGTGCATCGATTAGGACCTTGTAAAGGCGTGATTGAAAACTTCTTTGCCATCGGCACCGAAAGAAAAGTTCAGCATCCGTTGGTGCAGCTCTTGCTAGAGCAGGCGCTGTAGCAAATGATCTTAAATTTTAGAATTCTTATTTCGTATTTGGCTTTGCCGTACGCACGCTCAGAATCATGGTCAAAATCAAGATAACAACCACTACACCCAATGAGAAAAGTACTGGAATTTTGTAAACATCTATCAAACACATTTTGGCTCCAATGAAAACCAAAATCAATGCCAGTCCATAGTTGAGCAAATGAAACTTATTGGCTACAGCGGCTAACAAAAAGTACATGGCTCGCAGGCCCAAAATGGCAAACACATTGCTAGTCAGGACAATAAAGGGATCGTTGGTAATGGCGAAAATGGCGGGTATCGAGTCAACAGCAAAAATGACGTCGGTCAATGCAATCAAGCAAATGACCATGAAAAGAGGCGTCGCTATTTTTCTGCCGTTTTCTAATGTCCAGAAGTTTTCGCCATCGTAGTTTTTACTGACAGGGATTAGCCTACGAAGTAGTTTGAGCGCTGGGTTATCGTCAAGATTAGGTTCTTTTCCGGCTGCCCACCACATCTTGACCCCGGTCAGAATTAAAAAGGCACCAAATACATACAAGACCCAATGAAACTCCGAGAGCAACCATCCACCCACCAAAATCATCACTGTTCTCAGAACAATGGCACCGATGATGCCAATCATTAGCACTCGTTTTTGGAAATGTGTGGGAACAGCGAAGTAGGTAAAAATCAATAAGAAAACAAATATGTTGTCCACTGCTAGAGATTTTTCAATCAAGTAACCAGTTAAAAACTCCAGTGACTTGATGTTTGCAATTTCGGTTGAACCCGTTTCATCTTTGATGGCCCACCAGAACAAACCATTGAACAAAAAGCTAAGTGCAATCCAGACCAGTGACCAATTAAGAGCTTCCTTGACGCCAATCTCTTGAGAGCCCTGTTTTCGGAGCACAACAAAGTCAATGAAAAGCGACATAAGCACAATGCCAACAAAGGTAGCCCATAACCACAAGGGAGCGATTGTTTGCATAAAGATCTTTCAAGAAGGAAATTAAGGTCAAACAGCAATTTTTGTGAACCAAGAAGTATCAAAACAGTGCACAAAGCATGATTTAGTTTAGCAACATAAGCTTTGAAAAAGTGGATTTACAAGGCTTAACCATCCTATTTTTTCGAAGTGATTTTCTCAAAAATAGTACTTTTTTTGAGATGGTGAATTTCTTACCCTTGTGACATTCTTTCATCTTTAAGGGGATTCAAATGAAACAACTCTTATCAAAATTGGCAGTCGTTTTTATTTTCGGACTGTCTACTTTGGCTTTGCATGCTGAAGCTGCAAAACGCATGGGCTCAGGTAAATCTATAGGCACGCAACGTCAAGCAAATCAAGACCGTGCACCAGCTACGACCAGTCCTAGAGCTGCTAGCCCATCCACTGCGGCGGCAGCGCCCTCAAAGTCTTGGATGGGTCCCGTTGCAGGGATCGCTGCAGGCCTTGGCTTGGCCGCCTTGGCATCACACCTGGGTTTTGGCGAAGAGTTGGCATCCATCGTCATGATGGGACTGATGCTTGTATTCGTGGTGCTTGTTCTTGGTTTTTTCATGCGCAAACGCGCGGTTTCAAAACCGTACAAAGATGCAATGAATACAGAAATGCAGTATTCAAATGCCAGCGCTGGTAACACACGCAATGAAAGCGTTCGTGAAAAAAATACGCTTGCCTACAAAGCATACATGCGATCACAAGAAAAAAATACCACCAACTCGGGTATCGGATCGAGTATCGGCTTGGCTTCTGTCAGAGGCATGTCTATACCTTCAGGCTTTGACACAGTTAGTTTTGAGAACAATGCAAAAGCTAACTTTTTAAGTTTACAAACCGCTAATGATTCAGGCAATTTGGAATACATCCGTCAATTGACAACGCCTGAATTGTTTTCTCAAATTCAAGAAGATTTTGCTGGCCGCGATGCAGAAGCTCAAAGAAACGATGTGCAGAATTTAAATGCAGAGGTTATAGATGTTGTTGAAGATACAGATCGATATCTGGTTAGCGTTAGGTTTTCAGGCGCAATTCGCGAGTGCAGTGGTGAGCCTTCCGAATCTTTTGACGAAATCTGGCATTTAGTCAAGCCGGTTCAGGGCAACAGTGGCTGGTTGCTGTCGGGCATTCAACAAATGTCTACAAGTCGTTGAGCATCACAAGGACAGCGCTTATCTTGGTATTACGTATTCAATAACTATCAAAAATGCTTAGCTCTCAAAACACAAGCACAGGCACGCTGAGGAAAGCTGAAACAGCCTGCCCCAATTGCGGCAGCAGGTCATCCCAAATCATTGCCAATAAAGATGGCAAAACAAATGATGCTTTGATCACCGTTTCCTGCAGCGATTGCGGCCTAGGTCGCATTGACCCTCTACCCACAGACCATGATCTGGCCGAATGGTATGCAACGCAGTATCGGCAAGCTTACAAATCTGCGGTGCAGCCGGCATTACGACATGTTTTGCGTGCAGCCCGTAATGCACAGTTGCGTTGGCAATGGTTGTGCCAAAACACCGTCGGGCTGGATCCTTACCAAAAAACCGATACAAAGAGAAGTCTGGACATTGGCTCTAGCAGTGGAGAATTTGTTTATCGATTGCACACCCTAGGTTATCAGGCTAAAGGCATTGAGCCTCATCAGGGCTATGCAACATATGCCCGAAATATGTTGGGTATCGATATCAACAATGGCACCCTTCAACATTGTTTGGCCAACGAAGCGCCTAGTTCTTTTGACCTGATCTCCATGTTTCACGTACTCGAACATTTGCCTGACCCTGTGGCTGCTTTACGCACCATAGGCGAAAAACTCAAGTCAGAAGGTTTGCTCTATATTGAGGTGCCCAACGCCATGCGATTGTGTTCACCGAATTACATGTTTTTCAAAGCGCATACTTTGTATTTCACAGGACATACTTTACGCACCTTGCTAGAAAAATCTGGTTTCAAGGTCGTAGCGCACAATCCTGATAACTTAGACAATCTGAGTTTACTGGCTCAGTATGTGAACTCGAATAATGCATCGCCACTTTCCGATACCAGCCACCCTTTGGTATCGGCTCAAAAAGCGCGCCGATGGGTGCCCTATTTACTGCGGCAATTGAAAGATGGACAACCCGTGCGCAAATGGCGTGTACATCGAGAAGAAAAGCAAACAGCAGCCCACTATGCTGATAGCCTCGCACTTTTGAAAGATATCTACGAGATCAAGTCTTAACATTCTCACGCGCTGGGCTGAACTCGACTGACCTAGTAATTATCTAGTAAATGATAGCGACCGTTTAACCTGAACAAGCACCACTTAAATCGATTAAGGAGAAGCAGGTGTATCAAAAAATCATTCTGGCTTATGACGGATCTCTTGAAAGTCAGCAGGTGCTTCTCAATTGCAAAGACATCTCGCAATGGGAGCATGCCAAGGTCCATCTACTGTCTGTGGTTCCCTACGACACGATTCCAATTGGTCACGAGACTTCTTACCACACCGAGCAACAAAATCAGGTTGAGGAACTTCGTCGCCGAAAAACGCTCAATGAAGGTATTGCGCAATTAAACGAAGCTGGATTGGAAGCAATTGGTGAATTGCTGAAAGGCGATGCGGTTGATCAAATCGTGAAATACGCAACCAACATTGAAGCTGACTTGATCATGCTAGGTCACAAGCGTCATGGAAATTGGTTAGAACGTTGGTGGCGTAGCTCGACCCCAAAGGCTTTAATTGAGCACTCGCCTTGCAGTGTTTTGGTGGTCATCATCAAATGAATTCACCCTACCAACTTTTGTTCGAGCCCCGAAGGTAGGTCCGAACTTTCGCCATCACCCGTTCGAACCCCGCATGTAGCGTCTAACTTTCCGCCTGCCAATTGAAAGCACTGAGTGCAAAATCTACGAAATTACTGGCCACACTGTAATTTACAGTTTTTGTTCAATTACACGAAATATTACACGTTGGCTGTTTTCGCCTGCAAATTGTTGATTCATAATGGTTTTTGACGAGCCTGGATTTCTGTTAATCCGTAGGTCCCTGGTTCGAGCCCAGGTCGAGGAGCCAATAGATTAAAGGCTTTGCAGTTATGCAAAGCCTTTTTCTTTTTCTGAGACTGCATTCATTTAGGCTCTGTGCAGGCTATTCAAAGCAACTCCTAAGCCGATAAGTTGAATTGCAACGCAAAGTGATCCACACAGGCACCGCCTCCATGGCTCTAGAGACCAAGTACTGGAAGCATGCCCGAAAGCGCGACCTTGCCGCCTTACTCCTTCGACACGTTCCATGTGTTGCCGTTTTCTGAAGCTGTACAGCTTGAGGCTTAGCAACTAGCGCACACGCTGGGCTGGATTGTGTTGAGCCACGCCATCACGTCTTGCTCTAAACGCGCTTGGTCTTCAAACACATCATGCGTGCCCGCAACGGGCATGAGTTGGGCCAAGGGCTGCGATTGCAGCAGCATGTGGGCGCAATGCATGGGCACGACATTGTCATGTGTGCCGTGCACCAGCAAAACGGGGCAGCGCACATGTTGCAAACGGCTGATGGGAGCGATGTCGTTGAAGCGATGGCCAATGACATGTTCGATGTAGCGGTTCACGCCCCAACCCAAAGGCCAATACGGTAAACGGTAACGGCTCAGCCAGCGGCGCATGACTTGCTCAGGATGCGCGAATGCCGAGATGCTGACCACCGCACTCACATCGCGCCGCCTTGACGCACTCAAGATGCAAGCGGCTGCGCCCAACGAATGGCCCATCAACAACCGAGGTGCTGGTGTGGCACTATCGCTGGGTACCTGGGTGGCCAACCATGCAAGTGCGGCATCCAAGTCTTCGGCAAAGCGAGGCAATGAGCTGTAGTCATCCCCATCGCTTAAACCGTGGCTGCGGGCATCGGGCAGCAACACATGCCAGCCCTGTGTATGCAAAAGCTGTGCAGCAGACATGAGGTTGCTGCCATTGCCGCCCCAACCGTGCATGAGCACAGCGCAAGCGCCCTTGCCTACTTGCGGCTGCGGCCACCACCACGCATGCAGCTGACGATTACGCACAGTGGGCATAAACACAGCACGCACCCCCTGCGCCAAGGCTATGGTCTTAAGCGGCGGGTGCGACATGCGTGCGGGAGTGAGTTCACGCCGCAACCAACGCAACGACAGCCAAATGACAAGGGCTGCAATTGCAAAGACGGCCAACACTTTCAAGACGCTCAAGGTGTAATGATGCCGAGTGCGGTTTTCAGCTCAGCCGCTGTGCGCGCATAAGCAATGCTGCTAACGCGACCACCTTCTAAGCCTATGAGAGTGATGGCGTCTTCTTGCCGTGGCCAGTCGGCCAGCTGCTTGTCATCCAAATTCACGCCCACGGCAAATGGCTGCTCGCGCAACGCGGGCAAGGCAAAGGTGCGGGTGACAAAGCCAGGCATTCGGCTCATGTCGGCTACATACAACGCTTGACGCGACTCTAAAAAGCCTTTGGCTTGTGCCCCCAACACTTCAATCACCAAATTTGATGGCTTGCGGCCTGCTGCAAACAGCACGAAGCGGGTGTCCGCTTTGACACCCCAAGGCTTGGTGTGTTGGTCTTGCAATGTAAGGGCAGGCAAAGGCTGCTCTAGAACCACCGGCGCTGCAAACGCAACATTAGCGGACATGAGCAAGACAAAGAGAAGGTAGGTTGGTTGTTTCATGCGAAGCATGCTACGTAGCTTTTGCTGCAAACGCATGACTTAAATCAGTGACCTTGTCAGCAGACGGCCTTCTTTCGCTTACATAAGACTCTGCACAGCCTGGTGATGCGTCAAAAACACTTGGCCGCTCAACTCAGTTAACAATTGACTTCGTTGCAAGCGATCTTGAACAGGCCCCTTAACTTCCGACAGATGCAACTTCACGTCTGCGGCAATTAAGCGTGTGTTGACGATTTCAAGACTTTCCAACGCGCTTGCATCAATGTCGTTGATAGCGGAACATTGCAAAATCACATGTTTTAAACCAGGCCGCATCGCCACTTGGGCTGCAATAGTATCTTCCAGAAATCTGGCATTGGCAAAGTACAAGCTTTCGTCAACTCGTAATCCCAAAATAGCCGATTGCACAATCACCTTATGGCGTAGCACGTTGCGATAATGTTCAGTGCCAGGCACTTGACCCACCACCGCAATGTGCGGACGACTGGTTCGGTAAAGCAACAACACGACCGATGCAGCCACACCAGCAATCAAACCCGCTTCTACGCCAACAACCAAAGTTAAGCTGAACGTGAGAAACAACGCAATGAAATCGGCTTTGGCATAACGCCAAGTACGCGCAAACACGTTGAAATCGACCAAGGTCAGCACGGCCACAATGATGGTGGCAGCCAAGGTTGCCTGAGGCAAATGGAAGAGCCAAGGTGTTAAAAAAAGTGCTGCAAAAGCAAGACCGAAAGCAGTCAATATTCCTGCAGCAGGTGTACGCGCACCTGCATCAAAATTAACGACTGAGCGCGAAAATCCGCCGGTTACGGGAAAGCCACCAGTTAAACCAGCACCTAGATTACTGAGGCCCAAGGCACGCAACTCGGCATCAGGATCAATGCGTTCACGCCGCTTGGCAGCTAGTGATTGCCCCACCGACACAGACTCAACAAAGCCTACCAAAGAAATGAGCAAGGCTGGCATGAACAATACTTGCGCCAATGACCATTGTTCTGCCCAACGGCTTGCGCTGTTATTGGACGACTGTCCTGGTAGGGTTAGCGGCGGCAAGCCTTGAGGCACTGCGCCTACCACTCGCACTCCTTGCTCGGATAAATGCCATAGCGCCGACAACCCAATACTGAGCAATAGCACGCTCACAGGGGCTGCTTTTGATATCAAATCTGCGGTACTGTGGGAGACGCCCACACGTTTTAGAAAAGGTTTGATTTGAAGTCGCATCAAAAGTAACAAGCCCAATGCGCACAAGCCCATCAGTGTAGTGGGCCCATGGAAACTTGGAAGTTGCTGCCACAACTGGGGAATCATTTGATACAAATTGTCCCCTTGTAGCTTGATTCCCAGCAGATGTTTGATCTGACTGGCAGCGATAATTAAACCAGACGCTGATACAAAGCCTGAGATAACAGGGTGGCTTAAAAAGTTGGCCAAAAACCCCAAGCTTCCTGCGCCCATCAACAGCATGAGAGCACCACTAATCAAGGCAAGCATCAAAGCAGCCTCGACATAAGCAACACTTCCCTGCTGCACCACGGCACCTACACTGGCTGCTGTCATGAGTGACGTCACAGCTGCGGGACCCACGGCCAGGGTGGCACTACTGCCCATCAAGGCATAAAGGACAAGGGGAGCCATGCTGGCATACAAACCAGCTTGTGCCGGCATTCCTGCCAATTGGGCATATGCCAAACTTTGCGGAATCAGCATCAAGGTGACTACCACAGCGGCGACGCCATCCGCCGATAAAAGCGAGCGGTTGTAATACGATCCCCATTGCAGAATGGGGAACCAACGTTGCAAAGTAGGGGTCACAGCGCGTCTATCGGAATTTTCAAGTAACGCTGACCGTTGTCTTCAGGGGGCGGCATTTGGCCGGCCCGCATGTTCACTTGAACCGAGGGAAGAATCAGTACGGGCATTGCCAACGAGGCATCTCGCTTTTCGCGCATGGCCACAAACTCGGCCTCATTAACACCCCGGTGAACATGCACATTGGCATTTTTTTGTTCGGCCACCGTGGTGATGCAATGAGGCTCGCGGGTTTCGGGCGGATAGTCGTGGCACAGATACAACTCGGTGTTATCGGGCAAGCTGAGTACTTTTTGAATTGACTGAAACAATACGCTGGCATTGCCGCCCGGAAAATCGCACCGTGCAGTACCGTAGTCGGGCATGAACAAAGTGTCGCCTACAAATGCAACTTGCTTCTCTGACACATCACCACTATCACGTACCACATAGGTCATGCACGCGGGGGTATGACCTGGTGTGTGCATAGCTCGCGCTTGTAAGGTGCCAATCTGAAAAGCCTCACCATCCACCAACAAGCGGTCAAATTGACTGCCATCACGCGCAAACTCTGAGCCCGCATTAAATAGTTTGCCAAAGACATTTTGAACTGTGGTGATATGGGCGCCAATGACCAATTGGCCGCCCAGTTGATTTTTCAAATAGGGGGCTGCCGATAAATGATCAGCATGAACGTGCGTCTCCAAAATCCACTGAACTTTCAAGTCCAAAGCCTTCACACGTTCTACAAGACGGTCTGCGCTGGTGGTGCTGGTTCGGCCGGATTTTGGGTCGTAATCGAGAACACTGTCGATCAGGGCACACTGTCGAGTGGACAGATCGGCCAAGAGATGGCTAAAGGTGAAGGTAGCAGAATCAAAAAACGACTCAATGTGCATTTTGCTTGAACTCATGATGACGTCCTATAACTAACTAACAGCGATACAAATCCCCCCGGCAATGTTAGCAAGGGGGAGTGCTCCTAAATTACAGAGACTTGGTGGAGAAATACCAGTCTTTCATGGCATAGCCTTCGCCCTTGCGTTTGGCAATGGCTTCTGGTGTTTTGGGCGGCGGCACAATGACATCACAGCCTGGCGTCCAACCTTCAGGTGTTGCAATCTTATGTGCATCGCTGGTTTGCATGGCTTGAAGCAAACGAACAAACTCTTCAATTGAACGGCCGTTGCTCATGGGGTAATAAACCATGGCTCGCAGCTTGCCTTCAGGGTCTATGAAAAACGTTGCACGTACAGCTTGCGTGTCTGCTGCACCGGGATGGATCATGCCGTAAGCTTGGGCCACTTCCATTTTGATGTCGTCAATGATCGGGAAAGGAATTTCAACACCAAAGTTGTTTTGAATGCTTTGCATCCATGCCAAATGTGAGTAGATGCTGTCGATTGACAAACCAAGCAGCTCGCAGTTCATGCTTTTAAAAAGCTCGGCACGTTTAGCAAATCCAATGAACTCGGTGGTGCAAACGGGCGTAAAGTCTGCAGGATGTGAGAACAAGATGAGCCATTTGCCTTTGTAATCGGCCAAGCTGCGTGGGCCATGAGTGGTGTTGGCGGTGAATGCTGGTGCTGCTTCGTTGATGAGGGGCATTGACATAGCGAGGTTCCTTTAGAGTTAACGATTTAATGGTTGCGTTTGAATGAATGATCCAACCGTCAGAATGTATTTTAAATACCCCACGGGGTATATGCAATGAGTTCTCGCTATGAATAGGATAGTCAAAATTAGATTGTTCATTTGCCACGAATTGATCCATCGCAAATATTGTCAAATGGAGACTTGCTTAGTGCGGATCTATTGCGTCAGAAAATAGAAATGCCTTAAGAACCCCTTCAGCAGCAATGCTCAAGGGGTTATTCTTTGAGCAAGTTCTTTCAGGACTTACTGATTTGCAGCTGCTTCAAGGAATCTAACCACGCCAAGGCAGGCGTATTTTGAATGGGCTCACCATGGTTATAACCATAGGTCATGAGCACCACAGGGCACCCTGCCGCATCAGCCGCTTGCGCGTCGTTACTGGAATCACCCACCATCAAGGTTTGCGCGGGCAGGCTCTGTAAGGCCTCACACGTTTTGAGCAAAGGCAATGGGTCTGGTTTTTTTCGCTCAAAACTGTCGCCACCAAATACTTTAGAAAAGTAAGGCGCCAGTCCTTTGTCTCTGATGAGGGGCAAGGTAAATGACACGGGTTTGTTTGTGAGGCAGGCCATGGGCAAGCCCAATGCTTTGATTTGTTCTAAGCCTTCCATAACGCCAGGAAATACATTGGAGAACTCGCCGTTGATGC
>JACCDI010651335.1_pt1 | contig 14334 bp, 11 predicted proteins | sample 7442791 | NCBI WGS metagenome assembly JACCDI01 (sample SAMN15323434, study PRJNA562643) | freshwater metagenome | isolation source: river surface water | place: USA:Blue River Watershed | collected 2017-08-15 | reverse complement strand
GTAAGAATGATGATTCCCAAAAACTGTCCCCAAAAATGCAAGATTGCTTTAGAGGCGAAGACACGGCAACATCTTTTGAGTAGAGAATACTTACAGTAAAGGAAAGCAGAAGTAGTCGCACGAATGGAGGAGAATTGTGCAGTAATGAAAAGCCGATGCCAGTCAGCTAGAGAGTAATGTCCCATGTGAGAATCGCGATGACCTAACGACTTAAAGTGGTAGCTTTGGAATTGAACATTAAACCTCACCAGATAGGTGTACATTAACATGTAGTTTTCAATGGACCCCATTTCGCAGAAGTTAGGATCATCATCAGAATAGGTATCATCTGCAGTTTCACATCCTTCCGTAGCCTTCGTAACGATCTCAATCATATCGCTAAACATGACGAGTACGAAAAAGAGGATGAACAAAAACGGTAATATTTTTCGAAAAATCTGGAAATAAATCGAAGAAAAAAATGTTGAAATGCTAACAAGTTTTGACTTTGTTGTCGGTTAAAAAAAGGCATCAATTCAACGATTACCTGGAAAACGGTGTACATCAACATAGCGACATGTTCATTCATTCCTTTTATGTGATAAAGTGCTTTCAGCCATAGGAAACCTGATGTGATTGCCATGAAATTTGGAGCATAGAAATCAGGTTCATTTTTCAGTTTCACGAAGATGGCAAAAGTCATCATGATACATGTCACAATAATCCAATTCCATAAATGTTTGATATGTCCGAAAAGAGCGTGTTTACTAGAATGCATTGTCGCCTTGTCGAAAATAAAAAATAACTTATGAGCTAGAAGAATCGAAATTGTTTGTACTGACACACAGTTCAAAACATATCCTAACATACTCACAATCAAAGTTGAAGAATCCCTCAAAATGAAGAAAGACAAAATGAGCATACCAAGAATCCACAGTTCTTGGTATTCACTTGGCGGATCGGCGATCAATGGAGAATTAACAGTTTTGAGAACTGCACGGTATGATATCATGAGAATGAAGTGAAGTATCATGTCGTTCAGGATCAATCCAATCGCCAGAGGTTCGCCAAGTACTCTGTCGATTTGGTAGACAACTACTTCCGTTGATGCCGCCTCCAAAAGCAGGTCATCTCCCAGACGTGTTGTGTAAGAAAGGAACATTTTGACTGAACTCATCTTCTCAAACAGAGCAATTTGGCGGCATCGGAACCAATTTTGTGAAGAAGCATTCCATCTTTTCTCGACACCAAGCAATTTTGACAAAGAAATATTCGACACGAGTTTCAAGTAAGCGACAAAACTCTTCCTCGAATACAAATTGCCACACATCATTGTAATCACCCACTGCCCAATGGATTCAGTACTCAGTAAGACATGTCGTATAAGAGAGGACGAGAGTATTTCGTCCTTTTCATCTCTAAATTCATCATCAATGAGAACGATTGTCCTTAAAAGGTATGGTATTTTTGCTATCTTTTCCACAATATCAACCAATGATTTGGTGTTCAAAACTTTTTCCGCGTCACCGTAGTATTTCTCCAATGCAGACCCCACGATATCGTCAACAATCCTTGATAAGAATTTGATTGCATGAATGAACTTTGATGTGACAACAACCTTTCGTGACAAAGAGAAACTCCTGATTTCCTTTTCGGCCGATTGGGAAGACGCGTGATGCAAGCGGTTGGTAGTTTCCTTGGCTACATCTATGTCACTTAGCAGTTCTCGGTTTTCTATTCCATCCATGAATTGTTGATGATATTCTCCAATCCAATCCAATATAACTGCCACAAACGGAATTTCGTGGACCTCCCCGTGAAAGGGGCGAGGGTAGGAAGAATGAAGTTCTGATAGCAAATCTTCCGCCTCCTGATATCCCCCCAAAGCAAGGGAGGTGATTGATGGGTTATTAGAAAAAATTTGAACAGGATATCTCCCCTCTTTATCAGGAATTGACGCCAGCTTGTTGTCACTTTCTTTCAACATTCGTCTCAAAAGTCCAACGTTTAAATTGCTGGATGCACATCCTTCATGAAATTTGAAATCATCATCTCCGGCAATCCAATCTTTGGACGATGTTACTAAGACAGATCCACAATTGATACAGCTTTTTTTGAAGCTGGATCTATCGGACTTGTTCCGCGTGCCTTCGGAATCCCGAAAAATGGAATCACCGTAATTACTGAAAGCAGAGTTGCGCACCAATGTCAAATCATTCTTCACTTCTTCCTCGGGAATCGCATCAACTACGACCTCTCCGTCTTCGCTCCATTCGCCTCTAACACGGCGCGCATGAGAACATTCTTCCGCATTGAATTCTTCCAGTCGAGAGATCACGATTGTCCCGCTGAATTTGGAGACATCTATTTCAATCCGGTCATCAACGAGACGAAAGGAGGAGACGGATGCAGAGGTGTCTTGTGAGGACGAAACCAAAGAAATCTTCATCATCACACCGAAAATCTCATGGACGAATTGCATATCGATGGGTGGCGAGCAGACATGCCTCTGCTGTGAGATCATACTATGAAGTTTGCACGAAAACGTTGTTACGTTGATGGAGCGTGGAGGCAGCGTGCCCATGTCTGACCTGGACAAAAAATACACTCCTCTCTCTTCCAGAGAGAGTAATAATATTATTTATAGTGCCGTACTACATAGTAATGTACTCTACTTACTAATAAAATTAAGCTCGTTAGGTAGTAGGGGTACTAGTATAGTGTTGTTGGAGATATTAGTTCAAACGAACGAAAACACTTACGACGATACTACCAAAATATAGAAACAAATCGTCCTCTCTCAACACAAGATTAGAAATGCCGAGTGGAAAGTTCCAAACACTGTTGGAAATCATTAACGGACTCTTTGCACCAGGTTACCTTTTCACAGTGCACTTTGTGATAATTGTCAACAAAAAAAAACACATCGCAAATCTCAACTGCCTCATTCCCAATCCAGAACGGAAATCGACAATTGCATTGCCTACACGTGACATTTTTTACACCAGTGGTGGCATGTAATTTATTGCTGATTGCCTCTCGAGCTCAACATTTTCATCAGTCCCCTTCTGTTTTGGCTTCCACAGACGCCTCATGAAATTGCGCTTTTTGCCGTTTTCTTTCTTAGATGAGTTGCCAGTAAAAGGTGCCACCACATACCGGAAAATTACTGACTTTGGTTTGTGCTGGCTCGGTCGTTCCACGTTTGTTGCATGATAGCTAGTAGTACCAGGCGCGTTGTCCCCCGAGATGTTCCCTGCATTTTCAGTTGCATGCCCCCCACTGAAATCATTGCAAGTTTTGTTACGATATTCTTCGCAATTTCCTGCATTATTGTCGCGATCGTTTTCGCAAGTTAATAATAATATCCCCTGAGAGAATGCATTCAAATCCTCCTTCAAATTCTGTATTTCCTCCAAAATGACATCTTTCACTTGTACATGCCATGCTTTGACTTTTGACCGCGCCTTCGACAATTTTGCATCCCTCGTGATAACGCTTGTCAATACCGCGGCTACGACCCCCAACGCCACGATGGCTCCGATTACAGCTATCAGTACGACAAGGCCATATTGAACGATGACGACGAATCCCAAAACTATCCCTCCGACAATCAACAGTGATAAGAAAAGGAGATATAAAATGACCATTAAAGCGGCAGCGTCTGCCATATCATCAGTTGCATCGCTATGTTTAGAATATTGTCCATCATGAACAAAGGATCGCTGAAAGACTTCTTTTTTATTGGTCCTAGTAATCGAAAGATTGGATGACTCGGCGTCTCGCTCGATGTTGACGTCTGTATTGACATCTCTCGTGTAATTAGTGGCCAAGTGAGGGGCAGCGATAGAATCATTCATTCTTACGGATTGTGCCCGACGTTGTGATTGCGAAGCGCGGGACGAAATTGCAAACCACAATGAGAGTGCTTCTCATCTATAAGATTCAGTCTTTGCCTCGGAAAAGAGAGCCAATCGGCACCAAGTTTATACCCTTCTCCCTGCCCGCCGGCATCTCGTCATCCGCCGAAGTTTTCCTGCGAAATCCCGTTTTGTTTGCATCTGAGTTTCATTTATCCCTTCACGATATTTTTTTATCGTTCATATTACTACAACAAAAAAGCAATTTAAGTATTGGATCGTAATTTTTTGACACGCGCAGTGTACCATAGTTACGTATGTAACAAAACATATCGTATTAAATCAAAGAACTTATAATTTCTATAGAAAACATTTGTATTATTCCTATGTAAACATCTAAAACTAGTATGATACAAATTCCAAATGAAGGTTTTCAAGTTTCTCGTCATTAGATCGACTGTTGCCACTAATCAATTCAATAGCTATCAACCCCATGGCCAATGCCCCTGACCAAACTCATCATATTGTCAATCCAACCCCTTCCACATCACTTTTGGCTGCATCCCCTATGGAATACCAACATAATGGATGATTCATAAAACAAATTTCATTAATTTTTCTTTCTCCTGGGCAAGGATTCAATTCACAAGTTTCTCAATTGTCATCTTCCAATATTGTTGAAGCAATTGATTTCATCAGAATCAGATATAACACTTCAAAACTTCTCCCCTTCGGTTTCACAAACTTGTCCTTCATTATAGATAAATATTTTGATAAAGAAGATAATATACTTCACGGAGGTTACTTTTGCAAAAAAATTAATCTCCCTTCCACCAATTAAAAAAGTATCATGCCTGACCTCCCAGGACATCATCTGACCTCTCATGGATATCCATACCATACCTAGAGTCCAAATCCAAGTTAAAGGGGCAATGTTCATAGAATATATACATGACTTGTCGTCATCAACATGTGGATGAATGGGGATGAGGACAGAAAAAATCCCATGTTTGCAAGTGTATCAGATTTGGGTTCAACAATTCACACTTCTTGGTCATGTAAACCTCCACAAAGTAGAAATTAACATACCAAATGAAAATTAAGAGGAGAATTGCGAGTAATGACCTGGCTATCCAAAAGCAGCTGTGGATGAGATCAAAGAATATCCTTACAATCTGCAACCACTCAACAAAGAGGGTCAACAATGTGAAATTTCACCAGAAGAGATTGTTTGAGGAGATACTATTATTAGTCTCGTGCAAAAAGATGGATGAACAACATGCAACAAAGTATGTTTTTCTATTAATTTTTACTGAGACATATATATATATATATGAGGGAAATTGTTTGGTGTCACAAACACACCAATCACAAACATATTTGCTATGGATGTAGTTTTTTGAGTTTTTACAAGATAATCATCCAAGAGGGAAACCATCAGTAAGATTTTGATGAGATGGTGAAGATGCCTACAATTTCAACCAAAACATAATGCTTTTATGAATTAGAGATGATGAATACAGTCAAAATTGATACAAAGTTTGGGGAGATGTTGGCAAGTGTCTGTTCTATTTTTATTCTTTACTAGGAGCCCTTTAAAAAGTTCATTCTCTCCTATCATGGAAAATCCAAATGACCATCACAATCTGATCATACTAAATTTAATTTAGAATTATGGATAAAATGTTTTTGATCATGACATTGGTCATGCTCAAGGTGCAATTAAACATGAATTTTGTATAATTCACTTTTATCTTGCTTTTTAGGATCACCTGGATAATATGGTAGACTGAGAGAATGCAATCATGTAAATATTGAGAATGATTTGTGTTACTTCAAACATATTTTTGACATGTCAGTATTTGATATCAAATCAAATAATTTTTATCAATTTTCTGATGTAAAATGTAAATTTGAATCAATCTTTCTTCCAATTAAGATCCTTCTTCTGACTTCTGTGTGGCAAACACATTGAATTTGCTCCATTTCAATAGTTGAAATTATTTTACTAATATCTTAAATTTCAATTGTGCTATCTCAGACTAAAATTACTGTGATAGCACACTTTGCATGTTGATCACTGTAATATTAATCTATCACTCTCATTAACTGTGATATAAAATATCAAAGTTATTTTAGAGGTATGATAGTCACCCATGTATCACACCTGTTGTCTGCAATCACTGAATGGTGACTACTATCAAACAATTGCAGTCGTAATCTAAGTAAGCATGACACTGTTGGTGATAGGTAACTAATGCACTTCTTGACAGTGATAATTACATATCACTATCAATTAGTATGATAGGTAAGTATAGTTGTCAATTATGGTGCTAGTAACTCAGTTATGCATGTCAAAATCAATAAGAAAAATTGTTTTTCCCAATGTTTTCGAATTATTATGCAGGCATACTTGCCATTTTTCATCATTGTTATTGTATTGTAGAGGAACATATTTGGTGTGAAAAGGTTTTGGGATTGAAATATTGCAATAAAATATGGTCATTGAACAAGGACAGGTGTTGTGTTAAAGCCAAAGCCAGGAGAAAGCTTTAATACAACCCAACCAAGTGGCCAATTCAATCATTTTATTTCCTCTTACTTCTACTCACCATTGCGTTTTTGTGAATGCATTCATATGCAATTTTCATTTGCCAATTACCTTCATCAATTGAGCTGGCAAAGGCTGTTTTCATCCTACAAATTTAATATGATTGTTGTGGCTTGTTACAAATCCATACTATCTTGTACTGGGTCTGCTTGGGAATAATTTTTTACACAGCAACCCATTTTACAAAATTAATGGGATTTCCAACAAAGACCCCAACTTTCCTGTACCAATGTGCACTCAATGAAGGTGTATATTTTTTGTCATGGTGTCTGGAATATCTTTTGGTGTGCAATAACTCATTTTGTGCAGCAGCGGTGAATTGTAACATAGCAAAAAATTTTATGTCACCCTCTTCCCCCTCTTCCCCATCCTATGTTTGTCCCCTTTTCTCCACATTCACTTCTGTCTCCTCTTTCTTTAACTTCTTTCAACACTTGTGCTTCTCCTCTACTTGAAGCAACCAAGACCTCTTAAATTAAAAAATAAATGAATAAAGGTATATTAACTTAAAATATTAGCATATAATATTGTTTTATCATTATATTTGTTATTTACATTCTGATGTAGGCAACAAAAGCCAAAGCCCCTCCAGCTTAAGTCCATGCTGAGTTTGCCAGTAATTAATTTTGCAACCCAATCATTTGCAGTGGTAGGTGGGGTGCTGAAAAGGAGTGGGGGGATCATTCAGGACTGATCAATGTCTATTGTTGTGTTATTGGTGATCGATTTCAGTGTTTTTCAATAATTAATGACTTCATTGGTCCAATATGCTGTGACAAGAGGTGTTGTTTTTGCTTAGTAAGTCCCTCATTTTTTTGGGCAACCACAAGCCACAAGTAATATCTCAGTGTCTCATTGGGCTCTGTATTGCTAATCAAACTGTTTAGAATCTCTCATTGAGCTGACAACAAAGTGCTTCACGATTGTTTTCAAATTCAGACATGAATAATAGTTACAATCTATTGAAGACACAGGGAGCAAATCAGATCAATAGTTTGTATAATAAGTCATATAACATAATATAATACTTGCACAACAGCCTGTATTTAATTTGAACTCAATATCCCTTGACATTGTCATGCAATACAGAGTTTAAATGGCCATTTTTTTAATGTATTCCAACTGTTTCTTTGATATCACCAGAAAATGACACTAATTGTTACATTAATCAATCTTTCCTTGTGGCTTCAAAGAGAGACGAGAGCAGTATATAAAACTTGCAAAACAAACTGCATAAAACTTTTACTCAATATCCCTTGACATTGTCATGCAATATCTAGTTCAAGTGGTAAGTGGCCATTATTTTCTTTAATGTATGCCAACTGTTTCTTTGATATCACCAGAGAATGGTACTAAATGGCATCAGAGAGAGATGAGAGCAAATATAACTACAATGATATTCTCCCTCTTTTCCTATGCTAATATACAATTAATTAGGTATCCATGTGATGATATTTTTACTGGGACATGCTGACTTGTTCAGTTATTTCTTTGTGGAATTTGACTAAGAGCACTCACTGAATTGTTGTTATTCATTTTCCACTGCCTCAGTTCCTAAATAATAAGATAGTGCGCAATAGTGTGTTTTGGCAATTGATGGCTATCACACCATGAAAAAATCATTGCCAAGACCAACACCAACACCAACACCAACACAATTGCCCTATCCAATATATCTTGATGTTACCATGCAATAGCAAGTTCAGGAGACTATTCTTTGATTGATGTAAGTTGAAGGGATGTTACCATGCAATAGCAAGTTCAGGAGACTATTCTTTGATTGATGTAAGTTGAAGGTTCCTCTAAAATTGGCAGCATGTGTCAAACCATTCTCTGATCAATCTTTGTGCGTTGTTGCTGAGATTGATGAGAACAATTGTCTACAAAGATATCCCTCCTCGCTGTCATCCCAATTCTTGATGATGTTCCCAGCAACACTACTATACCATCCAACATTGCTTTTGCCGTCCCCATATTAGAAATCCATATCTCTGACCATTGTGTTTAAGACATACTAAAATCCCAAAATGTTGCAGGTATTTTGAAGCAAGAAATCAGTTTTTATCACATAAAAACACATTCCCTCCAATTTTAGAAGGATCTGTCCCCACAAAAGATTTCTTTTTTCTGTATTTTGCTTGAGGGCATATGGTTACATGCTTTTCTGCAAGCAAACTTGTCTCCTCAAAATTTTCTGGTTTGCAGCCTTGAGGGGCTGAACAAAATATTGAGAAGATGAAACTGTCTTTGCCCTTTATAAAAAAATACTGATAAAATTTCCTTCTTTGAGTAGTTTTCTTTAATACTAGAATTGCTCTCACTGCAAAAAATTTCTATAACTGATTCACTGATTTTTCAGTCCCTGTCACTGCCATACCAATTTCTTCTAATTTTTCTTGTACAAAGTGTTTTGAGTCCAATACTTTGCCTTATTACACTTGAAAACATTTTTTCTTAACATCTCATATCATTTGTTGGTGTCAATTTATGTTTTTTCGTTGTCTCTTTCATCATTATTACTGTCTTTTTTGAATTATTTTGCATAAATTTGAAGCAACTATCTCTGTTTATCATTTTTGGTACATGTTGAATTATTGTTTTTGCTTGCATACTATTTTTTTATGAGCACTCATCAAGATTGATTTCAGTATTTTGTTTCAGCACACTGAAGCTATCATTTATTCTCTTTATTGTTTAATATTTATGTGTTTCAAATAGTTCTTTTTGCTTTTATAATTCTTTCTTTTCTCCAATGCTTTGTTTCAATTCACTGAAACTATCAAAAAAATCTCCCTTTTTGGTCATGTTGGATTTTTGTTATTGTTTTCAAATTATGTTTCTTCCAAGAAATTATTATTCTATTTCCAGTGTTGTGCTTTAATACACTGAAATTTTATTTTATTTTTCCTTCTTTTGCTTTGTGATCATGCCAAATCATTGTTATTGTTGCTATTATCTCTTATCTTCTTATGCACTTAAATTATTACTTGTTCTTTCCTATTTTTTCTTCATTAACATCAAATGTTGGTTTTTTCAGATTCTGCTAATTCTGACCCCATTCATTTAATTGAATATGCTAATTTTTAGAATTTGTGGAAAAGCTTTCTTCTTTGGACATGGATGACATCAATTCCAACTTCGAGCAAAACGCCTATATTCATTTCTGTATTTTGTTTCATATATTTAAATCAATTGAAATGTCATCACTTGTTCTGCTGATGATTGTTTTAGTAGCATTATTTTGTTCCTAAAATGTTTTGTTATTTTTTGTATTGTGCTACTTTTGTAATTCATCAACTGATATCAAGCATCATTATTTCAAAAAGGGAAAAATACTTTTGAACAAATAGCTTTGACATTTGTACCTTATCTACATGGTGCATTAGTACAATAGTTGTTGAGTCTGTCATTGGAAAGAATATTCCCTTTGCTTTATGATAAACAGGAAATTAGAATGGAATTGCATCTTTGTTGGTGAGAGAGCTACAATGTATTAGACCTTGTTTACTTTATGTGAAAGTTCTGGTAATTTTTTAACACTCTGTTTTTGAAGGCCCCTTAATCTACTTGAAGCCTATGATTTCAAACATTCATTTTCTACAACAGTTTTTCCCATTTAAATTAATGACATCCCCTTGATGTTATGGTACAATTCAATCTTGTCTTTTTTCATCTTTTCTTATTATATGGTGTATAATGATTGCATATTTTCTCTTTTCCTAATTGAGTTGCTGGGTTGAAGGGTGGTTTGTAAAATGATCAAATGATATTTTCATGTCAAGTAATATGAATATAATATTATCATACATATGTGTGTAAAATAGCTTTGTGACTGAGCTTGTGTATTCATCACTAGTCTTTGGAACATTTTTCATTTTTGAATTTGAGTTCAACCTTTCTCATCAAATTTTGAGATATCATTGATTTTGGAGAAAATTCGATTATTCTTTATTTTATTTTATTTTTTATTCTGATTGTACCATGGTCTAAACTCATTCAAAATATTTTCAATCATTCTTTTCTATGAATTCCAACATCATAGACATCCCATTATAAGCATCATCAACAATCCCCTTCAATGCTGATTTATCCTTATCTAATATATCACAAAAATCTGAACAATCAATTGAAGCACCAAACATTTCCTCTAACTCATAGTTATGTCGAAATGACTCAATAAAAAATACCATTCCTTCAAGTGGCTCATTTGTATTAATGTCCTATTCAGTGGAATGGTTTTCAAACAATCAATTGCAGGGATATTGGAGGACTTGGTGAAAATGGAAAGCAGTAAGATTTTCCTTTCCACAGAGTGGGTTGCATAATATCATTGACTATTTGATCATGGAGAACATTTTGAATGACTTTTGAACATTGATTTGTTGATGTGCAAATCCAGGAAAGGGTTCATCATATTTTAGATATGTACAACACTAACAGTGTGATCGAAAGGATACCATTAGTTTCAAATGAACAACATTCACAAGATATAGTGTTGTCTCATGAGAATGAAACAGTTTTTTATTCAAACAATGGAATGAAAATCTTATTAGTATTAGACTCATCTCAATTTTGTTAATGTCATTTCCAAAAATCACATCTACACACAAAACAATTTGAAATGTCTTTCATTTGTGTCTCTTTCATTGATAGATATTTTCTCTGGCTATAATTTTGTTTATCAAGCCTTCAAGTATTAGTGCTGTGATCAGGGCAATGAGCAATGTTGCACACAAGTCTTGTTGGTATAATGACAATCCTGATTGATATCTCTTCAATCTCTGCTGTCATAATTTTTTTATTAAGATCATTTGTAGATGTGTTTATATTCATTCCTAGTTTCATGGAAGCACTATGGTGTTTCAATTCTGAATTTGTATTACTGAATTATGTATTCAATGTCCTATTTAATAAATTCTGTTAGAAAATTAATTCATTATTTGCTAATAAATGTTCTGCCTCAAGGGGTAAAGAATGTGATACTTCCAAGCATTGCAGTGGTTTGCATGAGTAATATACGAAGACAATGGAATGGCAAAGGTTTTTGGCATAAAAAAATTGTCACCATGTCAACAGTGATGGTTGACTATTACTGCTATTATCAGGGAGAGTTAAGTGTCACAATTCTTACCATTGATGACTAATTATCACAGCATTTTGTTGGTAATAGTGAACAATCACTGCGATTATGGGGTTGTACATACCATTACACTTAATGACAGTGATAGTTAAATATTACCATTTTGATTACCAATAGTTAACTATCACAGTTATTATTGGTGATAGTTAACTATCACTGTTAATGTTGCCAATCCACTATCTTCTAGATAAAACTGTTTGTGCACATTATCATGGTGAAGGAAAATGAAGGAATTCTGTGTATCAAATTTGCGTTTTCTTTTTCCAGAATTAGGTACAAATCTAGGCAAAAATCATTTGAGCATGTTCTCAGAGATTCAATGATATTGACATCATGAGCATAATGCAGTCTCATCCAAATGTATGCCCACAAATTTGTTTTTCTAGGAACGAGTTTTCATTGGGTGTTTCCCTTTGATGAATCAAGAGATCATCCAACATGAAACTTCCATCCTTGATTCATTGTTGTTGTAATGCAAAATTTATTATTTGTAGATACATGTTGAATATATGTAAACATTATCAACAGATAAATCACATCTCTATGCCAACCATATCCTCCCTTGAAAGAATAAAAAATACCTCCTTTAGTGATCTCAGTATCTCATTCTTATGTCTTGAATCACCATCCTTTATGGTGAATTGAACCATAACTGTGACATGCAATTGGATCAACATGTGTCATTCATGGAAGAAAATCAAAAAAAGAAAGTCTTCTTTGGTTTGTTAATCAAATCCATAGAAACATTAGCTGTTTCCAACAAATGTTTGACAGACAAAGTCTGTATGTTGAATGTGAACACACATCATATCAAATGACTTCAGGGCATAACATGAACAATTGCAGAACTGATACCACTGACCAAGCTTTGAAAAAAAAGTACCTCTTCTGGAGGTGCCCACGTTCAAATCTTTCTTTTTTAACATTTGACTTGATGGGACTGAGAGAAGATACATTTGACACTGGCTAGTTTAAAATGTGACCACTTTGCATTCAATAGTGGACATAATTATCAAATTTCACTTGAATTGATGAATTATGAATTCATTAGCATCATGGTGGATACAATTATCAAAACATCTCTGGGATGATGTATTCATTAATATTTTGATAGAATGCTTCATAATTAGCTTTAAGAATATCAGATTTCCTTTGATTTCATGAAGTTATCTATCAAATATTAAATAAATTTCATCTTCATGATCACACATATTATTATTCCTATGCAATAGATAGGTAATTGTCAGGTAGCTAATGATTTTTCAAAACAACAAAACTGGAAAATATTAACTGCAGCCTTTTTACAGGCAGACTTGATATCTTCTTGTTTGCAAAGTCTAGTTGCAATAGATGTAGCATAAGTGTCATGAGGCTTTTGATGTCAATTATTCATGTAATATAGCCAAGTTCATCTCATATGATGTTGAAATCAAACTAGTATATTTCTGATTTCCTTGTCATTATGGACTTTGAATGGAGCAGTTTAAATCATAGTTTGATTACAAATTCATAGCATTTACTTGAACCAAAGTTGTATAAAATGTTCCTTTGAGGAACTAGTATTTGGAGACTCAAGTCTATGCCAAATAAAAATGGCCAAAGATGTAGCTTGGGTTTTGAACTTTGTTTTTTACAATCCTTCAAAAGCAACCTGTTCAGGTATAAAAAAGGAAGCAAGCACAAGTCTCAAACATTGACCATGGTGGAGAATACCCGTTGATGTGGCATTGGTGTCATCAAGTCTGCCAAAGTAATCTACTTTCATCCTGGTGAGCATATCTGCTCTAAATTCCCCAATGATTACAAGACTCTGCACCTGGAGAATGTCACTATTGTGTGTGATGGTACAGCGTGAGTTAACCACAAAGAGCAATGGTGCTACTTGGTCAATGTTGAAGGCATCAATTCCATCCTTCATATAATTGTCAAGAATTTTTGGGTCAACCAACCTCCTTCACGTACTTTCGAGACAGAACGCCAAATCACAGATCCGCTAGTAGAAGCTACTGCTTCCAGAGTAGGAATGAAGCTGAAAATCACATTACGCTCAGGAGAATGTTACTGCAAATGAAACATTCCAGGAAGAAATTATGAACTCTGCCATCAAGGTAATGATGTTAATGATGATAATAAACCTGTGCCTGAGAATGCATCCCCCCTTCTTCAGTTTCATTAGGCCAATGGATACAACCATCCATCTGTCCTTGTGTTGCCAATGTTAAGATTTCCAACACTGGATGAAAGTGCAAAAATTCTCAGGGTATGAAACTGGCAAAATGGGTGATTTGGATATTTTCAGCATGGTGTTCCCCAAGGATTGCATTACAAGTGTTCTAATCCCAACAACAAATGACAACCTAACCAAGTATTTCACCCTTCAAGAATTCTATGTTTGGCTTGGCTGCCAATTCTCCATGGCATAATTCAAAGGAATTGCCAATTGCAAAGAGTGGTGGTCCACAAAACCCATCTCTTGGAGACATGGTGCCCCTTTCTAACTAATGGAGTATATGCAGCAGACCTGCTTCCTCCTTCCTCCAAACCACTGCTTTGCTTGTCTACACCAGCAAGCCGCCTCCTTTGTTTATAGACAAGTTCCAATATGTCTGTCAAATGCTGGAGGTCTTCAATAAGCACTGCAAGGACAACAACTGCATCATGTAGGGGATTACTTGTCATGATGAAAACGTCAGCTCTTGACTGTCTTGAATTTATATTTTTCCTCAAACACAGTAATGAGTACC
>JACCDI010121859.1_pt1 | contig 14339 bp, 11 predicted proteins | sample 7442791 | NCBI WGS metagenome assembly JACCDI01 (sample SAMN15323434, study PRJNA562643) | freshwater metagenome | isolation source: river surface water | place: USA:Blue River Watershed | collected 2017-08-15 | reverse complement strand
GTCGAAACTCTTGCCAACACCCAGGGATAAGATAAGCTAATGGGGTCGATATGGTCAGAACCAATAAGAGGCTCTGAAGAATCCAATTCAAGCTCAAGTTCAGGGGTTAGAATTAGGCGTCCAATATCGCCTCTCCAATGCTCGTTTTTAGGATTTTGCCAACCCATGAATAACATATAACGAATTTGATTTACTTCGTAGCAGTTACCAATACTAATTCCATCAGAAAAAAAACTACCGCCTGAACCATGTACAAAAAATGGCAGATAATGTTCTTTAATAACCTTGCATTGAATAATATTAACGTCTACTGCTCCGACTGATGAACGATTTCTGTCATCTCGACCACTGAAGAAAACTCTATAAATATCCCCCCCAACATGAACTGGCAGTGGGTTAGATGCATGCGATTTTAGTTTTGGATGTCGGTTGCTTTCATTTGGAGCATAAATCTGCCCAAGTTTAGTCCATAGCTGTTTCATATACCTCTCAACTTACTGCTTGGAACTCTTGATCGCTCGGTAACCGGGCCCACATATACGCCCTCAGGTTCTGCGTCAGAAAGTAATAGCGCTCCTGCTCCAACAACACATCGATTACCAATGCTAATATGATCTCGAATTGTTGCATTCACACCAATAAAGCATTGCTCCCCAACCTCTACCCCTCCCGAAATAACTACATGCGAAGTAATGAAAGTGTGATCATGAATAACTGAGTGATGGCCAATATGATTTCCACTCCACAAAATTACGTTATTTCCTACTCTTACAAAAGGCTGGATTGTATTATTCTCTAAAATGAAACAATTTTCTCCAATAATCCCGTTGTTAAGTACAGTTGCTTTAGGACTGATAAAGCTTGCCAGACTATAACCCATCTCTTTTGCAGCAAGAAATTTTTCTTTACGAATGGTATTTAGCTTCGAATAACCAAGGGCAATAAATAGGTGGTAATTATCTGGTGGATATTGTTCATGGAGTCTATCAAATGCAATTAAAGGTAGATCACAAAATTTGGAGTCATTGATGTAATTAGCGTCAAGGGTAAAAGCGACAACATTATAATCGGTGTCAGTCCCAAAATAATAGTGCGCTAGCTGAGCCATTTCTCCAGACCCAAAAATAACTAGAGATTTTTTCATTGACCCCTCCATCTGAAATGTTCACCTTACTTATTAAAAGAATGTTGATTAAAAACATCAGAATATTTATACAGAACAACCTAATCTCTTTACTTCAAAAATTTATGCAACACTTAAAATTATTTAAATCTAGTTGCTATATATTGAGAAATAGTTCGTGGCTCCTGAAAGTTAAATCCAAAAAGCTCTTTTTGATCAGGGGTTAAATTAGTATCCTTCAGAAGTTCCGGTAACTTTATTTGTTGCTTGAAATATGGAATAGTATAAACATGATTCACTGCACGTCGTTCAGTTGCAGTCCGATTAAAACCCCCACTATGGAACAGCATACAATCTAGCAAAATATATTGCCCTGCTTTTGCCTCTAACTGGAGTGCGTTACTCCTAACAAAGTATTCAGATGGATATTTAATGGATTTGTGTGTTGATGGCAACACGAAAGTTGAACCATTTTCGTGAGTAAAGTCATCTAGACAAAACAATGCATTAATGGCAAGCGGGCTACTTGAAACAAAATGTTGATACGGTAAATCACGGTGCCAAGATAGTTGATTGTAAATCTCGCCTGGAGGATTGATAACTCCATTCTGTTGATTCAAGATAAATTTTCCAGCTATCAATTTTCTTATAATAGTTAGTACTCTGAAGTTTGTCGCTAAATTAATGAAAAAAGGGTGACCATGCGTAAGTGGTGCTCTAACGGTATGAAATTCATTTGCCCTTTTTAAGTTTTCCTCTCCATAAATTTTAATATAGTTGCATCTACTTAAGTTAAAGGCATCAGATATAAAGGCTAAGTCTTCACTTAAATAACCAGAATCAATGATTGCATATCCCAGTCTTTTGATTTGATCAGCAATTTCATCTAATTCTGATTCAAATTTTTCTTGAAAGAGAACACCGTAATTCTTAACAGGGATATCAGAAGGCGAAAAGGTATTCATACATTTACTCCAAGTTTGAATCATTTCTATATATGTTTCTAATAATGGTGTACGGACGTTGCTTTACTTCAGAAAAAATCTTCGCTAAATATATGCCTTGCACACCTAAAAAGAAAATTATCAATCCTGAAAAAAACCAAATAGATGCAACTAGTGATGTGTATCCGCTTGGAAGAGAATCAATTAAAAAGTATCGCACGACCAGAAAAAAAATGAAAATTAGCGCTGAAATAGATATGGCCAAACCTGAATAGAACGTATAAACAAGAGGAAGGCTGCTAAATGCTGTAACAGCATTAACCAAATGAGCAAACTTTTTGGATAGCGTGTAGGTGGTAGGACTTGTTGAATGTTTACAAACATAGTGGGCTATTTGCTTGAACCCAGTGACAATCCATAACCCACCAATATTTAACTCTCGTTCTTGATGACCTAACAAAGCCTTGACATACCGTTTAGTCATAAGTCTAGAGGTAACTATATTGTCTGGCTGATTAATGCCAGTCAATTTACGGAAAAGTTTATAAAAAATTTTTCCTGTAACCTTTTCAAAAAAATCTCCTTTACGTTTTAACTGGACTCCATATACTAAATCACATCGTTCTAGCTTCATTTGATCGTGAAACCGAATTAACCATTCCGGCTCTTCCTCCAGGTCACTATCAATAAGAAATACAAGATCACCCTTTGCATACATTAAACCAGTCATCATGGCTTTGTGATGTCCGAAATTTCGAGATAGATCAATAACAACTATACGTCGATTAAAATCTGCAATCTGAATCGCCACATTTAAGCTATCGTCTGGGGATCCATCATTCACCAAAATAATTTCATAATCATCACCAACAAGCTCATTTGCTGCATTACTTGCCCTATCACAAAACTCTTTTATATAAGCTTGTGATTGATAAAGGGTTGCAACTATTGAAAGCTTCATACTGCATACCTCATAAATTTAGGGGCATCATAACCACAGTTGAAGAGTAGATCTAAGATACTTACATGATGAGTAAACTTACCCCAATTCTGTGGATACTCAGGATAACCGCCGTAATCAAACCAAGTTAACTCAATATTTGCATTTGAGAAAACTTTATCGTCGATATACTCCTTGGCTGAAGGGCCGGAAATATATTCAGATGCGCCAGCTTGAATACATAGATCAACAAGCCTCTCAGACTTACCATCAATTAAATTGTAATCAGATGATTTACTGATAGTGGTACTAATACCCAAAAAAATACATATGGTTTCTATAAAAGATTTATTCAATGTTGAAATATCAGTAAATGTTTGATCTAAATATAAAGGCTTCAAGATGGAGGCAACCTCATTAAAAAATTTTGTATTCTTGTAATTTTGAACCAACGCTTTCCAGTGCTTAGATTGCCATTCTGAGCCATCTATTTTAGTTTCAGATATTTTTTGATAATATTTGCCCTTCACTAGAACAGGTACAGTGAGCCATTGCGTTCCCTCGGGGGTTTTAATTAAATTTCTATTGCGCCAATCACGGCGGGTAAATTGCATATCATCGAAAAGAATGAATTCATCTGCAGCTGCAATTAAGTCAAAGTATCCTTTCCAAGGAATATAGTTCGACTGAAGAATGGCAACTGATTTTTTTTTCATACTAATTTGTAGAAACCTTTACGCCATAAAATTTTCCGATGAAATTTCTTCCACCGCTTTGAAGTCCGCCAATTTGAAGTGGCAAAAGGCTATTAACGTAGTCATTACCATAACCTATTTTTTTATTATCAAAAGACAGTTCAATCTCATTATTAGAAATACGGATATCTAAAGTATGAATGTTTAAATCATTAATGATGATTTTTCCAAAGGATTTCCACTCCTTACCATTACCATAAGTAAACTCATACTCATTAACTGAATTAAATACTTTTTGGAGAACAAATCCTTGAAATCCAGCACCTGGATGATTGCCTGCTATGTGAGAAAATTCTGGCTGAAAAGCATTTAATGAACGACCAAGCGAAAAATTAATTAAAATACGCGTAGACAAATTATCGTTGACAGGCATTAGCGACAGTGTCGACTTTTCAAATTCAATCCCCTCCGAATTTAAGCCATTAAAGAAATCTTTTTTTAATGCAACTGATTTACTAATCCACGGATTTTCATATTTAATATGAATTGATTTACCATCAATTAATATACTTTTTTCTCTTGCCTTATATTTAAGTAAAATTCCATTTTTGAATCTTTTTGTAATAAAAGAACTTTGATCTATTTCAAAATGACCAATCTTCTTACTACTTTGAATATCATATGCATCCAAATTAACAGTAAAGTTATCAGAATTAAAATTGATATTTTTCTTATGTCTGTAAAATATTGAAAACTCATCACACAAAACTGAAGCAAATTCATTTTGATTTGCAGTCATTTCTTTAATACGACATACACTTACTACCCCAGAATCCTTTTGATTCAAAGAATAGTTGAAAAAGTACGCTTTTGAATCATCATTTTTAAATAAAAAATGATGATAGTTACTATTAATAGAATTTAGATTACTTTTTAAATATGGGAAATCGTCAAGTAAAGCAGACTCGCTATTGAGAAAATTATGTTTTACGCCGGATAATGGGTTAATGGTATTTTTACGAGGTGAGAAGATCATTCCAGGAGCACCCTGATAAAATAATTGATCAGGCACAACATTGGAGTATTGCTTATAAAATGGTGCTATGGACCAGGGATAATTTATAGATGTTAGTATCACTGGGTGTTGTGGTAAATCAGAAAAAATACCATTTCTCATTGCCAATACTGCAGTAGATCTTGGATTATCCCAAAATTCATTAATTTTATTAACTATGTCTTGATTTCCGACGTAATTAATACCAAATGAAATTGCCAAAAAGAAACATAGAATACCAAAAGTCTTCTTTAAATAGCCTGCTAAAACTCCGACTGCAATAGATAAACCCACAATAAAATAGAGAGAATTTGTATATGGATTTCCAAAAGAAGTTTCTGATTGATACTTCGGGGAAAGCGCAATTAAAAAAGTTGGTATTAAAATTAGATATAGTGCTAAAAATAATAGATTACTTTCTTTACTAAAATTACTTTCTTCAGCATCATTATTACTTGAATTATTTTTAACTAATTTTCTTATTAGTAATAAGAAAACAAAAAAAGCAAAAAAAAGTAAAACGCCAAAATAAACATTCATTAATCCAAATTTATATGTTATTTTATCAAATAGAATGTTTGAAAAAGGAATCGATGAAATTAACTGAATAGCTACAGTTTTAAAAAAAACTAAGGGATTTAGTGATGGTGAGTATGCAGATTGATACTCCGGGTTTACAACTTCAGAGAAAAATCTAAAATAAATTGAAGCGATGAAAAATGCTGTAAAAAAAATTATTGCCGGCAATATTTTCTTAAAAACATTAAAAATGTTATTATTCAGGGAGCGTATAAATGTAATTAATACCAATGATAAGATAACAATATTAAACTCATATAATTGTCCTGAAATAATTATTATAAGATTAATAACTGCTAACTTAATAATGCCATTATTGTCATTAAATAACTCCCTTAAACATATAATAGCCCACAACAATCCCAAAATGCTCAGCGGTGTAATTCCATAAAATGCAAGGACAGGATCACCATAATCTCTAAACTGCAACATTGCAATAAAGGATGCTGCCGCAATTATTGAATTACTAATTCCAATGCTGAAATATTTACAAAAGTGATAGATAGTGAATATCAAGGTAATCATAATTACTGTTACCCACAACTTAAGGTAAATAATCTCACCACCTATGAGTAAGAATAAAAAGTAATAGGGCTGTAGTAACGTGACCCTACTTGTTTTCATCACATTAAAATTTTCAATGTATTGACCAACAATGGTTTCTTGATTTAGTTGCAGTGTTGCTCTTACCAATGAAGAAAGTGTGTCGTCACCGATAAATCCCGAGGAGAACAATGGGATCAATATAGTTGGGATTGCGAGAACTATTAGTCCTGCGTAGATTAAAAGCAGTTCTTTTAATTGATATTTCTTAAACTTACTTACCGATAATTTGAGCATCATGAATTGATATTGTTAAATTTCTTGGATCACCTGCTGGGGCTCTCATTGCTTTACCTGATACTGATATTTCCAATAGGATGCTTTTCTTGTTATTACATGTCAGGGGTAATTCTAATACCTCAATAACGCTGGTAAGCTCACCATTCCAAATTTTTCTTCCATCAGCTTGAATTTCAACTTTTCTTTGCTGACCATACGACTGAATACCCATGCTTATAAATAATTGTTTTGTTTGACTTGGATCACAGTAGATATATAAAGATGGTTTCCTAGAGTTTGCCCACCTCCAGCCTGCTTCTTGTTCATGCCATCCATTTTTGTAGAGTAAAAAACTGTTACTCTCAATAGCGTTTGTAGATTTTTTTCTATTGTGGAAAAAAATATATTCAACTCCAATATCAAGCCTATCTTGATAATATTTATCAACTTTTGACAAAAGTGAATTTAAACCTTCTGAACTGTAGCCACCTCTGTTAATCAAGATACCGTTAATTCCAACATTTTCGATGATTTGTATATTCAATGTTTTTTCATTAAAGTTTTCAAATATATTTGGATTCAGTTGATCATTTTTTACCAGTCCATAAGTTTGTTGTATTTTGTTTGAATTCAAATAAAGTCTTAAGAAATCGTAATCAGGCATGTTCTCAATGGGTCCATTTTCTGGATAACGCTGCATCGGAAGCACTAATAGATTTGGATTAGGTAGAACTTTTTCAATAGTGCTTACTAAATTTTGATCACCCTTTACCTTATTCTGTATATCTAATTTACTTACTAATGTATATTTTTGTGGCAAATCCAACCACACTCCAAATAGGATTACCAAAGATAAGAAATACAACTTAATCGGACTTTTGACTTGAGAAAGTTTTTGTAATGTATAGATTAAAACGATGGCCAAAATCCAGATACTATATCGATTTGTTGCCCTTAAGAATTGAAATCCAAAAGTTCCAATCAATAAGTTAATTCCGCCCACAGTAGAAAATAGTAGTATCCATAGGATTTGCGCGCTATATCCTTGAATACTGTCCTTGATCTTGAGCGCTAGTGCTTTTATATAGTCAAAGATGAAAAATATAAAACATAAAATGCCCACTAAGCCGAGATAAGGGCTCCATACTTCCCCCTTAACAAACGCCTTGTTGTAATACATTTCGTTAGCAACTCTGGCAAGCTTTTCAATTTTGCTATGCCCCGTTGGTAAAAAAAGTTCTGGTATTTTTAATCCATAAACCTCCAATGCTGCTAGATTCCTCAGGCTTGGGGCAGAGCTAAAAATCACATTTTGTATGTACTGAAAATTACACAATAAAAATGCAAAAACCACCACAACTCCTAGAAGAGCGCAGAAGTTTCTTGCATCCTTATCTTTTCTTATTGTGAATATAACAAAAGCGCCTAAAATAAACTGGCAGTACATTATTGAATAATAGGGTGATAAAGTCCCAGATACAAATGAAAGGATTATCGCGATTGTCCTAAATTTTTTATCAGCGATTAATTCTCGTTGTGAAAATATTTTTGCAACTAAAACAACCAACAAAGGCACCACCCAAACACTAGCAACAGTCAGATGAGCTAAACCTCGGGTAAATATAAAAGGAGTTAAAGCAAAAACAAGAGCAAAAGAAAACAACAGTAAAGGCTTTACTCTTAACCAAGCCCCTGATAAAACAAAACCTAGCCCAGATAGCACATGTCCTAATACAAGAATGATATTTGATGCTGGATATAAGCCGAAAAGCTTAATTAAGAAGGCATAAATTAGAAAAAGTCCCTTCTCAGGAATTGGGTACCAAGCATCTAACTCTGAATAAAATGGATAGCCCAGAAGAGATGTTTGCATTCCATAAATCATTCCATTGTCGGCAATTAATTTTGCATTAGCCATTGTGAATAAGCCATCAGCAGCATACCCAGGAGGATAATTAATAGCTCCTGGGTAATGAAGGCCAATTTGATAGACACAAACTAAAGCTACGCAGACCGTAACCGAAAATGCTACGACTAAATATTTAGCTGCATCTGATGAGAACTTCATCTCATTAAATCTCTATAAAGTAAATCAGAGCATTCACTCCATGATTTTTTGAAATTTTCATGAATACTCACTTCAAATTTCGTATTATCATAATCAAGCAGCTTTTTAGCCAAGCTTATTGGGTTTTTAAGACTGAAATACGATTCTTCTGGTAGTTCAAACTCTCGGAAAATTGGAATATCAGAAGCAATGACTTTACATTTATTATGTAAAGACTCAATTATTGGCAAACCATAACCCTCATCAACTGATGCAATTATTGCGCAATCTGAAATGCTATATAAACTCTGTAGTAATTCATCATTTGCATTTTCATAAAAGAATAATCTAATGTTGCTTTCTGGGTGATTTTTTAAAACCTTGTATATATAATCACTCTTCCAACCTAAACGCCCTACGATGATCCAGTTGATTTCACAATCATTTTGTGCCCAAATATTTTCAAATGCTTCTAAGATGAATTGATGATTTTTTCTAGGCTCAATTGTTCCAACAGTAATAAATGTAACGCCAGGCTTACGCTTCAGAGTCACAGCCCCATCGCTATTGGCTGAAAAATCGTACCCTAAATATAGCTGCCTAACCTCCTTAACTCGAACATAACTTTCGCTAGTTAATCGATCAGAAACATTCTTTACGACTGTATTTGAAATGCAATAAAGTGAGTCGCAGTGTATGCTGATTAACTTAAACCATGCCTTAAAGGCATTGGTTAATTCAAGAGTGAAAAATTCAGGGTTGCTCAATGGTATGAGGTCATAGACAACTTGAACAATACTTGCTCCCTGAGCTCTAAATCTTGACACTTCATTCCATGGCGAATAATTCCAAGTTGCATCCAGAAGAAGAATAATATCTTTATCATTAACGTTGATCGATGCAGCAGGTTCAAATTTACTTGCTGATTTTACAAATAAACTTTGAGTTTTTTTTAATACCGCAATTAATCGCATTGGTAAAATCAATTTTAAAAATTTTTTTATGTAAAACCATAATGAAATTTTGTTTATGGTTTTTTCAATAAAACCATAATCAACTTGTCTATAAAAGCCAAAAGCATCCAGACTAATTAGAATAACATTTGGATTATTTAGCTGTAGATTTTTGGAGATATTCAATACAACGCGCTGAATACCGGTTACGTGATGTATGTTCTTAGTATTGGTTACATCAACATATATAGTTTTGTTCATTTCTTCCAACCAATTAATTCGCTCAATGCTCTCAATGGAGCAGTTACTCGCCAAGAAGTGCTTTCAAAGACAGCTTGCATACTATCCCTTGTTTCTTGAAGCTCTTTTTTTAAATCGTAAACTTGATCTTCCAAACTAAAAATACGACTTTCAAACTTAATTAGTTCAATTTCCTGTTCTTTCATTCGAGTCTCTGCTGCCGCCTGTGATGCCGGTATAAATTCATCCATCACATTAATAGGAAATTGGAAAAATTCTGAAAGCTTTTGCTGTTCATCTGCCAAATAATATCTATTAAGTCCATCCGAATAAATAAAATGATAATTCGCTTCTAATAAAATTGGCTCCCAACTTGAAAAATTGGGAATTTGAGAAGTTGGCATAATTGCTTCAATGACTAAAACCCAAGGTCTAAATTTTGTTAAATCAAAACCTTTTAAAACCCGCTCTTCAAAACCCTCTACATCTATTTTCAGAAAGTGAATTTCATTATTTGCGTGCTCTGAACATATCTTTGTTAGGGTAGTTTGAATAACTTGATGCTCTTTGCAGTTTAAGCCTATTGCCTCATGCTTTTTCTTAACTTCCTCAGATAACGTTGCCCAACCCCTTATTTCACACTCCCAAATTTTAAATACGCCATCAACATCACCAACCGCACAATTCAAATTTATATCTCTTGGCCTAGCTTTTTTTAAGTCTTCATAATGACTAACAAGTGGCTCACAATTAATCCCACTCCAACCGCGATCATAGAATGCTTTTGTAACCGAATCAATTTCCGGATCATTAGCACCTACATCTATGTAAAAGCCATGCTCGATATTTTTAAATGCTCTATACAGCAAAACATCTTCAAAATTTTGAGCATAAGATATAAAAGTCATAGTTTTGTAATTTTAATTGAGGGGTTCATCCATGTTGTTCCAGCAAACCGCTGGGACGAGGTGTTAACAACGTCAAAGATTAAAGCAATATCTCTCCAGTCGTAATTATTGACCAAATGTGTATCGGTACTAACTAATGCGGTTTGAATTGAATAAGAACCAGGACCCAGATTTACTACAAAAGAGGCCTGAAATTGCAATCTCGTATTCGCTTTTACATCAAATAGTGCCTGTTCAGAAAAATCGGTATTTGTTCCAAAAATCACTTGCCCCAACCTATCTTTGACTGAATACCCAAAAACTAAACGCTGGATATCCTCCTTAACATCAACGTCAACTTGAAGTATGACATCCTGGCCCACACTAACACTCTTTAAAAATTGATAATCAGAGTTTAAGATCGAAATGGCAGTCACGGTAGCTTCACCAGTCCCTGATACTGTTTGTAAATTTCCACCTTGAACTACAGTTTGCGTTAAGTTTTGATTTTGCTGTTTAGCAAGGCTGGCGTTGTAAAAGTCCAAAACTGATTCCGGCTTTCCTTCTATTATCAATTGTCCGTCACCCAATAAAATTGCCCTATCACATATGCTCATTATTGCTTGTTTATCATGACTAACCAGTAATAATGTTGTTCCCAATTTGCGATAACTGCGAATCAACTCAAAACTCTTATGTTGAAAATATACATCTCCAACGGACAAAGCCTCATCAATAATCAAGATATCTGGCCTAACTGCTGTTGCGACACTAAAGGCAAGTCGAACTTGCATTCCACTACTATAGATTCTGACAGGTAAATCAATAAAATTTCCAATTTCAGCAAATTCTTCAATACTTGGAAGTAGTTGCTCTATTTGCCTCTGACTTAATCCTAGTAATTGACCGTAGATAATTACATTCTCTTTGCCTGTCAAATCTGGGTGAAAACCCAAACCTAACTCTAATAAAGCCGCAACCCTACCCTTCATTTCAATCTTGCCCTCTGTCAGACTTGAAACACCGGAAATTAATTTAAGTAACGTACTCTTTCCCGCACCATTCATTCCAATAATGCCGACTGCCTCGCCTGGAGCAACTGAGAAGCTAATTCCTCTGAGCACCCATGAAAGCTCATGCTGCTTAATCTTCCCGAACATTAATAGCTCTAGAAGTCTCTGCCATTTTGAATGGTACTTTTTGTAAGCCTTCCCCAGACCAGAGACTAATATCGATCCGCTCATAGCTCATCAACCATCTGATTGAATGCATTTTTATATAGAAAATAGGCTGCAATACACATAAGAAGGCTTAGAACTGCTGGATAAAGTAATGCACTCCATTCTGGATTTTTACCAAAAACTAATATATTTTGATATGCAGTGATGATTGCATACATCGGATTAAATTGAATAAGATTTTTAATACTTTCTGGCAATACATTAATGGGATAAACAATTGGCGTACACCAAAACCAAAACTGGAGAAACATTGAAAAAAAATGTCCTACATCCCTAAAAAAAACATTGATAACTCCAAGAATAAACCCCATGCTTAATGCAAACACTATTTGTATTAATAAGACTGGAATGATTCCGACTAAAACTGCCCCACGGAAAGAATTAGTTATCAATAAAAAAACAGTAAACAGCGAAAAAATTATTAAAAAATTTATTGATGCGCTAATAAAGCTTATGATTAAAAGCGATACTTGCGGAAAATTTATTTTCTTTAATAAATTGGCGTTGTCGATGAAAAGATTGAGCCCCCGAAGAGCGACTTCAGTAAAATAATTCCAAGTTAAAAGGCCCGAACATAAAAAAATTCCATAAGTAAAACTGTTACCAGTTTCTGATAATTTAGGCCCTAAAACTTGGGAGAAAACAACTGTATAGATTATTATTAAAAATAACGGATTAATTAATGCCCACAAAAATCCAAGAATAGAGTTTCGATATTTGCTCTGAAATTCTTGCTTAACACTTGCGTAAATGAATCCTCTAAAGTTATACAGAGTTCTTATTGATCGCATCAAGTACGTCCATAATGATCGTGGAATCTGACGATGTCGTCTTCACCCAAATAGTCTCCGCATTGAACCTCTATCAATATCAGTTCTTTATCAGTTCTATTTTCCAACCTATGCTTATTTAGAGCTGGTATAAAGGTAGATTGATTCTGGCGAACAATAATTTCAATATCGCCATTAATGACAACAGCATCTCCAGAGACTACGACCCAATGTTCGCTTCTATGTTGATGCATTTGCAAACTTAAACTACCGCCTGGCTTAACCATCAATCTCTTAATTTTAAAACCTGGTCCCTCCTCAAGAACCGTGTAAGAACCCCATGGGCGAACTATAGTTTTATGGTGACTTGTTGTTTGATGCCCACTCTTCTTTAATAGTGCTACAACTGATTTAACATCTTGAGAATTTTCAGGATTGGCTACTAGAAGAGCATCCGCAGTATCAATAATCATTAAATTATCAAGTCCAACTGCAGCAACTAGCCTATCCTCTGACTGAATAAAGGTATTTGCAGTATCATAAAAAATTGCATTGCCAATGAGGCGATTATTGTTTTCATCAGGTATCGCAAGGTCTCTTATTGCGCTCCATGAGCCGACATCACTCCAATCAAAAAGTGCTTTTACAACTGCCACATTCTTTGATTTCTCAATCAAGGCGTGATCAATCGACACACTTGGTAGAACTTCAAAGTCTTTAGCTAAAAGCTCCATAATTGGATAATCACCTTCAAAATCTTTAGATGAAGAATCCCAGCAAAGTTTAGCCGCTTGACTTAGGTTTGGCGAATGTAAAGAAATTTCATTTAAAAAATTTTCACACTTAAAACAAAATATTCCTGAGTTCCACAAAAAATTTCCCTTATCGAGAAATTCGCTAGCTAATGATGAAGATGGTTTTTCTTTAAATGACTTAACTTTAAATCCTTCCCCAACTTTTTCAGCCACTTCTATATAACCAAAACCAGTTTCTGGCGCAAAAGGTGTAATACCAAAAGTTACTAAAAAGTCTCTTTTTGCCAATTCAACTGCATGATTTACCGATTCAATGAATTTAGCATCATCTTCGATAAGATGATCCGCCGCCAAGACAAGCAAAATCGTATCAGGGCCAAATTTTTCTTGAACCCAGAGGGTTGCTAATGCAATAGCAGGTCCTGTATTTTTACCTGAGGGCTCAAGCAAGAATGCTCCAGAGACTCCAACTTTAGCCAATTCATCGCGACTAATGAAGTAATAATCGGTGTTTGTAACTGTGAGAATACTAGCTCTAGCATTATTTTCTTGATGACCAATCAATGATGATGCTCGACGATAAGTTTTTTCGAGAAGAGATTCTCCATCAGCCATCTTCATAAATGGCTTAGGATGACCATCGCGCGAAACGGGCCATAAACGCGTTCCTGCACCGCCAGAGAGTACAACCGGTATTAAAAGTGCCAATTTAATTTCTCAGTCAAAGAAATCTGATTTTACCCCAATATGACCCCTAGACTCATTAAGAAAAAATTAATCTGCTCAAATATCTAGACTAAAGTTCCATGACATTTATTTATTTAAAATTGCCATAATAGCCATTCGCACCGCAATACCGAAAGTCACTTGTTTGAGGATCACTGACTGTGGGCCATCGGCCACATCGCTGGCAATTTCTACTTCACGATTCATGGGACCTGGATGCATCACAATCGCATTAGGCTTAGCTAACTTGAGTCTTGCTTGTGTAAGGCCCCATTGCTTGAAGAAAGCATCTCCTTCAGGTACTTGTCCTGCTTCCATCCGTTCTTTTTGGATTCTGAGAGTCATCACCACATCCACATCTTTTAAACCTTCTTCAATGTTGTTGAAGATTTTGACGCCCATCATATTGAGATTTTTAGGAAGTAAACTCTCTGGGCCAATGGCACGGATTTCTTTACACCCCAAAGTAGTCAACGCATGTATATTCGATTTAGCCACACGACTATGAACAATATCCCCAATGATGGCTACCTTGATCTTGGTGAAGTCTTGCTTGTAATGGC
>JACCDI010707781.1_pt1 | contig 14348 bp, 7 predicted proteins | sample 7442791 | NCBI WGS metagenome assembly JACCDI01 (sample SAMN15323434, study PRJNA562643) | freshwater metagenome | isolation source: river surface water | place: USA:Blue River Watershed | collected 2017-08-15 | reverse complement strand
GTTGGCACACGCAGAGGTACTACTTTACCAATAAGAATATCATCAGGACGTACATATTCATTTTCAGGGATGAATCCATCTGCTCCTAGTTTATCATAATTTGCATTCTTAATCTGTTTCGTGAAAACAGGGTCAGGACGACAGAAACGCTCCTCTTCACCAGATGATTGATTCTTCCTCTCTTCATCCTTATATGTGCGATAGAAGATGGAACGCATACGTCCACGTTCCAATGCTGCCCTATTAATCATATTGGAGTCCTCCTGATTATATCCATTATATGGCATAATTGCAACAATAACATTTTGACCTGTAGGTAGGTCTTGTGCACCATAGAATTTACTCATATAAGGTGATACAAGAGGTTTCTCTGAATAACATAGAATGTGTGAAATTGCATCAAAGCGTTCACGGAAATTGAGAGCATACATACCCATTGCTTGTTTACCCATACTGCTTTGATATGCATTACGTGGCGATTGATTATGGTCAGGAAATGGGATGTTTGATGCTAGTGAACCAAGACAAATAGATGGATGAATCTCTGCATGTGTTGTATGTTTGTCTGTAAGAGCTTTCTCCATTCCCATTGCAATATATATACCATCTGTTTCACCAGAATCAACATATTCAATTAGATTTTTACCACTTGGTGTTTCCCATAGTAGGAGTTTATTCCAATCTTTAATGCTGTTTACTTCATTAATTAGTGTTTTATCTGACATAATTTCACGTAGTGCAGGAGCATACATTAGTGGACGTAGCAAACGACCTGCTTCAGTAGTAATCCACAATTCTTTCATTGCAATTTTCCATACAATACCTGTGTGATTATGAATAATACCTGCACGTTTTGCACGGCGAATATCATCTACTGCATCACCTGCTTTATCTATTGGGAAAACACCAATCCATGCACCATTTAAGAATACACGAACACCTTCATGTTTCAAATCAATACTTGCATTCTTTAATTGCACCATATATTGTTGTTTTGCTAGATAATCTTTTACAATATTGAGATTTGAATAGATGCTAACAAATGTTGTAGATGACATATTTTTAACTACACCTACAGAACCACCTTCTGGAGTTTCACATGGGCAAATGAATCCCCATTGTGTATTATGTAGTTTACGTGGAGCAATGAGTTTTCCAGTTTTCTCAATTGGTGTAGAAATACGACGCAAATGTGAAATGGATGATACATAATTCAAACGATTCAGTACCTGAGATACACCAATCTTTGCTGGTGCACCAATCTTCATTGAGCCGAAATTACCTGTAGCCATAGATGAACGAAGATTTACATCAATAATAGTAGATTTAATAATTTTATTAATATTATTAATATTCACAATCTCTTCAAAATTGCCTGATGCACGCCAACTACCACCATGAATTTCCTTACTTAGTGCAGAACGTATATCCTTAATCATACGTGTTGTAAATGTTTTACGGAATAAATCAGCAAGTAGAAATCCTGGAATATCTACACGCTTATTTGGATATGCATCACGATCATCTGGAATAATACGATTCTGCCAAGTCCATAGTACTTTGCGTGTCATATGAGCCAAGAAACACCCCTTCTCATAATCATAATCATTCTTGCGATATGCTACTTGAGGAAATAGTTCATCCTGTAGAATATCTTGTACAATAAGAGGTTTCTGATTTTTTACTGACCAACTACTAATATATTGTGATAGCCATTGATATGCATCTTCTTGTGTACGTACTTCAGATGCTTCATGAATACTCTCATCTAGAATACTATTAAATGCAGCATCCCCATCTTTACCAAGAATAAGTTCACAAATATCTTGGTCAGCAAGAATACCCAATGCACGAAAGAGAATAAATAGTGGGATTTCTGTTTTGATACGAGGAACTGTTGCACGAAGTAGGAGAATTTGGGGATTCTTTGGATGATATACAATTTTTACTGCATTTGATTTTGGTACTTGGTCATTATCTGGGCCAATTGCTTTGATTTCAACAGATTCTACTTCCTTCGTATTGCGATTATTACGAAAGACAAATGGGCGATTTTCAGACATGCGTTCTTGACTAATAATTGCACGTTCACCACCTTGAATAATGAAATATCCGCCCAAATCATACGCACATTCACCCAGTTTACTTGGATGAATATTATCTTGGTCCTTCAGCAAACAATATTTTGAGCCAACCATTACTGGAATTTTACCTAGATGCACATGTGGAAATAGACGTTGACGCTGTTCTTTTATACCACCACGACTATGGTCAATAAATGTTGTAGTAATTCGTACATCTACATTCAGTGGTGCAGCATATGTAAGATTTCTTAGTCGTGCATCATTTGGTAACATAGGTTGTACTGCACCATTGTTTTCAAAGATTGTTGGTTTACGAAGACTCACTTTTTCAAATACTAATTCAATTTCATATTCATGTTGAATGGGTGCAACTGGTCCAGATGCAGATGGACGTGCTACAGGAATTATAGAACCATCTACTGCCTCTTGTGCCTCTGGTTGAATATTTGTTTCAACACCAAGCATTGCATTCGCCGCAGAATTGGACATTCCTGTTGCGGTTGCTAGTGCAGTACGTGGACCACCCAATGGAGTTTCTGGAGAACCCTTTACAGTAATTGGATTTATCATATGAATGATTTCAGGAACATCATGTTCAATAAAATTATTAAATGATTCTATTTGATGATGAATAATCTGTCTACCATCTGCCTGACCAAAGAATGTATCCAGTAAATGACGATAAGATGGTGTTGAATGTTCCATTATAATTTTTATTCAATAAGATATATACTATTTATTATATATCGAAATGAAATCAAATTTTTATAAACGGTATATATTGTATTATAATTATGAATGGATTTTAAGTTATTAATATTCGAATAATTAACTAATAATGTCATCTGAAATTAAATCCATTACAATTACTGGAGATGCTAATACATTAATTGGTGGAACAAAAAGAAGACGCGGTGTAACACGTAAACGTAAAGCTTTGCAAATTGGCGGTATATCTAGAGAAGACAATTTAGAACAAACACAAATAATAACTCCAACATTAACTACTACTGGTGGACAAATGACAAATATACCACCCCCTCCGGTTATTGGTGGCAGTGAATCTAAAATTAAGGTTAAAATTGTACCAAAAAGACAGACTCATCGTATTGTTTTAGTAAAAAAACATACTGCAGATAAACATATTGTGAAACCCCAAAGAAAACACACAATTAAACGAATTTCAATTACAACCGATAAAATTCATAATAAATTAAAAAGAGCTAATACAACACGAAAAGCTGCACAAAATATGCCAATTGATGATATTAAAAAACATTTACTTCAAAAGAAAATTATTAAAGGTGGCAGCAATGCTCCTCCTGAATTGCTCCGTAAAATGTATGAGGATTCAATGATTGTTGCAAATAGTTCTCTATAATACGCTTCGCCCCTGAAAATTTGATTAGGTTATTTATAAATATAAAGATATCGTCTATTAATCTAATTACTAATGGAGTCCTTTGTTGATTTAATATGTGTTAATGAATATAATAAACTACGTGTTAAAATTACAACACCAGGATATCTAAATACAGCGAATGTACAGTTTCCACGAGATTTGCGTATTGAAGGTCGTCGTTTTCGAGTACCATCATATTATGTTACATTAATTACAATGCGTGGTAAATATTTCTATTCTGTTAAAAAACGCGATGCAATCTCTATTGTAGATAATACGCAACCGCAACAAATTGATACATCAAATATCAAGGTATTTGAAGATACAGAAACAACTGAATGCGCAATTTGTTTCTGCAATGAAAAAACCATTGTATTTAATCCATGTGGTCATTATTATACATGTGGTGAATGTTCAAATAAAGTTAGTGCATGTCCAATATGTCGTGTTAAAATTACAGCACGAATTGATAGGAATCTTATCCAATAAATTTAGAACTATCTAAAAAAATTGCCTCGATATATAAATATTATTTTTAATACACTCTATTTATAATATTTATTAACAAATGTATGATTTATATTTGGATTTCTACAATAAATATAGCAAGATATATGGTGAAAAAACAGCTATATTTCTCCAAGTAGGTTCATTCTATGAATTGTATGATAGTCTAGACCCTACAACTGGAATAACTGATTGTAATGTAAATGCTATTGTCGATTTCATTGGAATTCAAGTAACTATAAGAAAAGGAGATGGATTGAATGGAAAGGATGGTTTATTTGCAGGTGTACCTGACCATTCGCTACATAAGTGGGCAGGACGCCTGACAAATGGTGGTTGGACAGTTGTAGTGGTTGACCAAAAGAAGGATAGAACAGGTCGTGTAATAAGTCGTGATGTTGCACGTATTCTATCACCAGGTACACATATTGAAGCTCTTTCAGCAAATGATATTGCCTCATTTATATGTATATGGTTTTCAATGCCTGAATGGGGCGCAGCAATGTTTGATTTATCTACAGGTGTGACAAAAACAGCAGCAGGGACAGTTCATGGTGATATACAGTCAGGATGGACAGCGGATGAACTTGTACAGTTTATTCAAATATCTTCTCCACGTGAAATTCTTATTTGTTGGCGCGGTGAACAACTATACTGTCCTGATGAAATGGCTTTTCGTAGACGTCTTGGATGTGTACAGAATCTAATACATATACGTTCAGGTAATGCAGATGTACAGGGTCAATTAGAAAAAGCCGCAATTCGTGAGGAGTTTCTACGACGTGTATATTCACCTCAAACAATGATGCCAGTATGGGACTGGCTATCTATTATTGAGGGTTCCTGTGAAGAACGTGCTCTAACAACATTGCTACGATTTATTGAAGACCATCTTCCATCTGCATTTCAAAATCTTCAACAGAATATTCCATGGAAACCTGAACAATATATGCGGCTCGGTAATAATGCATTAACACAGTTGCAAATTCTTACACCACGTATACAGGATTCTATTCTTGGTATGTATACATCCTGTGTTACACCAATGGGTAAGCGTGGTATACGTGAACGTTTGTTAATGCCGAGTGCATCTTCAACAGTTATTGAACAACGGCTACAAGAGGTTGATGCTCTGTTTAATATATCAACGGATGTAATGAATAATATTGTTCGTATGTTACGTGGTATGTTTGATTTACCTCGTATTCATCGACGTATTCAGGCATTCATTGCAGATTCCTCAGATTTCATTAAACTACATATTACCTATACATATACAATTCATCTTCTTGAATATATATCTAAAAATGTAAAAGTGTTATATAATGATAATGAAGCTCTGCTATTAAACAATATTAATAAATTTCTGAAGGAAATATTTATAAAACATATAGATATTGAGAAGGCTGAAAAGAATAATGAAGATATAAGTCCATTTAATTCAGAAACATGGTCAAATATTTGTATTATAGAGAATCAAATACAGGAAATTAAAAATGAGATTGAGGTATTTGCAAAAACGTGTAGGAGTGTTGCAGGATGTTCACAAGATGCAATAAGAGTAGAACAGCGTGATAAAATACCATATGGTATTCGCGGTACAAAAATAGCATTGGCATCCTTTAAGAAGAATCTTGGAAAAGTAGAGGGTATAATAGAAGGTGTGGAAGGCATTGAAATATCTCAATTGAAAAGTGGTGGATGGATTGATAGTCCATGGCTTGAAAAAAAGAATGCCGTGATTATAGGATTACGTGAAAAGTTACAGAAGGAAATTATACAAGCAACTGAAAGCGTATGTAGAGATTTTACAAATAGTAATAATTGGTGGAAAGCTGTCGAGAACTGGCTGGTAAATATTGACTGTACACAATGCCTGGCTCGTGAAGCTGTGTCTCGAGGATACTGTCGGCCTGTTATATCTACTGAAAAAACCGCATCCATATCTCTAAAAAACCTGCGTCATCCTATAATTGAATCACAGCAGACACGTACTGAATATGTACCACATAATATTGAACTAGGTACGAATGGCACAAATGGCTGGTTAGTATATGGTATGAATGCATCTGGTAAATCATCATTAATGAAAGCAACTGGTATTGCTATACATTTAGCACAATGTGGCGCATATGTACCTGCATCTGAATGTATTCTTAGCCCATTTACTGCATTATATACACGAATCTTGAATCATGATAATATTTATGCAGGTCTATCTAGCTTTGCAGTAGAAATGGTAGAACTGCGTGATATATTAAAATATGCTGATGATAATTCTATTGTACTCGGTGATGAATTATGTGCAGGAACAGAAACACGTTCAGCAGAAGCAATTGTTACAGCAGGTATACATTGGTTTTCAAAACGTAATGTAAAATATATATTTGCAACTCATTTACATGGTCTACTTGATATACTCCCTGAACCATCTACATTAAATCTACAGATTTGGCATTTACGTGTAGTATATAATGCTGCAATTAAGAAACTAATATATGAACGTCATTTGAGACCAGGTGCAGGTTCATCACTATATGGTTTAGAAGTTGCACGTGCACTAGATTTGCCAGTGGATTTCATTGATTCTGCACATAAAATAAGACGTCAACTACTTGGTTCGAAAGTGGAAGAAGAGACAACAACATCTGCATGGAATCCAGCTGTTATTAAACGTGCTTGTGAACAATGTGGTTCAGAAATAGTGAGGGATTTAGAAGTACACCATATACGTCCGCGTGTCGAAGCAACTGGTAATAAATTTAGTGATACAGGATTAATGCGTGATAATCAACGTAATTTAATTGTAGTATGTCAAAAATGCCACGACGCTCATCATGCAGGACAAATTGAATTGGCACCCCTTGTTCAGACATCAGATGGTCCAATGCGTTTGACTGATAATAATGATAAAATAGTTAAAAAAATAGGACAGACAAAACAGTCTAAATGGTCTGAATTAGAACAGGAAAATATTAAAACAGTTCTAAAAGAATATCCTACAATGCCAGCAAAACATTTAGTTTTCAAACTTTCTGAAGAATATGATATTACAATTTCTGAAGCAACTCTTCGGAAAATTAAACAGTCAGGTACAATATAGATCAATTATAATTATAATAAATAATAATTAATATAATATATATATAGATTTATCTATTAGAAACGTTTACCAGCGCCAGGAGGTTGGTTTAGTTGTGCTTGTATAGATGCAATACTTGTTCCAAAATTGGTTGCTGGTTGAGATGATTGTTGGAGAGAATTACGAGCTGCATTTGCTGCAGCAGCGGCGGCAGCAGCAGCTTTTGCAGCACGATCTTGTTCGCGTTCAATTAATGCATTTTTTATAAATTCTTGTGCATCTCCACCTAATTTATCAAATGCACCCATAATAGTATCAACTCTCCATTTTAATTCATCTACTTGACGATGCAGACTTTGGATTTCATTACGTACAGGATTGGTTGCCTGATAATTTAGACCTGATTGATATAAAACACTAGACATTTTAACCGGATATATGATATTATATAATTCATAATAACCGCATATTTTTGCGTTATATAATAGTATAAAAATTTGATTTACAATTATTTTTCATTTTATAGTATTCACATACTTAGAAGATATTGATTATAATAGATTAAAATGATAATTCCAGTAAGATGTATGAATTGTGGTAATGTATTGGCTGATAAATGGCGAGCATATCAGGCTCGTGTAGTACAAATTCGTAAGATGACAGGTAAAGAATCAAGTTCAACTATTTATATGGATGCAACATCTGTTATAGATACACCCGAAAAACAGGTACTAGATAAATTGGGTCTCCGTCGCTATTGTTGTCGTAAACACTTTCTAACTCATATTGACCTCATTGAAAAAATCTAATAAACCATACATATATGACTTAATTATAAAGGATTGATAAAATAATCAATTGATAAACAATAAAATACATAATATTATTAAGTTTTAAAGATGGAATTTTTCTTACCAAGTCTCGTAATATTAATACTTGCTGGTGTGACCAGTTTTGTTATTATACCTCGTATGGGTCCTATGATTGTATTAGTATTATCATTAGCATTACTTGCATTTGGCATGTATCATCATTATAAATTGTTTTCATCAGAATACAGACTATCTACTTGGCAAGAACAATTGAAATTCTATGCACCTGGTGTTGCTATTGCTGCATTAGTATTCTTTATTCTTTTTTTTGTTGTTTCATTATTCAAAGGTGGTCAAGTACCTGTTCCTAACATGCCAAGTCCGGCTATTACTGCTAATAATAGCACTTTATCGCCTGTTGCTTCCATATTAAATACTGTTAAAAATACTGTATCTAGTGCTGCAGAAACTGTATCTACTGTTGCAGAATCCGCTGTTAATACTGTATCTAATGCTGCATCTACGATTAAAAATACTGTATCACCTAATAAAAATTCACGAAATATCCGTCCATCTTTCTTTAATAAAGTATAAGTAAGATGGTAGCTCCCAAGAAAACTAGAAAACATAGAGTGCATACTGTACAGGGTCTTCGTGCTTCATTAGACCATATACGTTCCTATGCAACTGATTTAATGAAAACGGATGAAAGCATGCAGTCAAAGGTGAAGAAATTTCAAAGTGAATGGAGAAAGGTATTTCATCGTAAAATAGATGCAACTGCTGCACAAGCATATCTTAATTTCCTCAAAGTATCTCCAAAAAAACAACGTGGTGGTATGGCATCATTAAATGATGTTATGAGACCTGGTATTGATGGTGTATACGGTCAATTCCCTAAATATCAAATTGATGGCTTAGAACTCCCTCAAAATTCACAAATGCAATTATGTGGTAAGGTTGATATGACACCTCCTGGTGCAAATACAGCACAATTTGGTTCAGTATCACAAAATATATTCAAAGGAGGTAAACGTACTAGAAAGAATCGTAAACAACGTGGTGGTATGGCATTCTTAGATTCCGTCTTCCAAAGACCTATTTCAACTGATTCACCCACATCTGTAATGTATGATGCTATGGCTGCATGGAAAGGACTTCCTCCTTCTGCATCACCCGATGCATCACAACACTCCTTTTCTTATCTAACAGGAAAAAATGTTCCATTCATTCCTGGAACAAATATATCACAAATAACTCGAACTGCCGCTGATGTAACATCAGTATAAGAGCCTATACAGCAAAATAAACAATTGTTAATTAATATATTAAACACTAATTAACAATAGCTTATTATATAATAAATGTCTGAGGAGATTAGTATTGATAAATTTTTAGACCAATATAATGATAACATGCTTAATGATACATCTGTAGCAGCTAAAACAGTAATACAGGACAGTCCAAAGCAGTCATCACAGTCAGGAAAAGACAGCAGACAGTTTTCCAAACAGCTGCTTGATTCATATTTTCGCACAGTATCCTATCCATTCACTAGACATCATATTGATTCATATGACCAATTCATTTCTAAGGACCTACCAAATATTATTAAATCCAAGAATCCATTACTTATTCTCAAAGATTTAATACCAAATTCAGGTAATCAATATACATACAAAGTTGAGCTATTCATTGGTGGTAGAGAAGGTGGTAATATCACTATAGGGACACCTACAATTATTCAAAATAACTCCTCTGATGTCCGTCTATTATTTCCTAATGAAGCACGCCTACGCAATTTAACATATGCATCTACTGTATATGCTGATATTGATGTTCAAGTAACACATACAGTTTTTACAGCAGATGGCCTCAAATCCACAGTATATGAATTGCCTACTATTACACAATATGAATTATTCAAAATACCAATTATGCTTCACAGTAAATATTGTCTCCTACATAATAAAACAAAAGAGTTTCTAACACAAGCTGGTGAATGTCACTATGATTCTGGCGGCTACTTTATTGTTGATGGTGCTGAAAAAGTTCTTATTACACGCCAAGAACAGGCTTTCAATACACTCTATATCACTAAACAAGATAATGATCCTGATATTCATACATATGCCACAATAAGTTGTCTATCACCCTCTACACGTATTGTAAAACGTATATCACTCGCATATGTACGTGCATCTGAATCAATTCAAGTATCTATTCCTATGGTAAGAAAACCTATACCTCTCTTCATTTTATTCCGTGCACTTGGTATTCAAAGTGATGAAGATATTATACGTACAATCATACCTAATCTTGATACTCCTGATGGTCAACGTATGGCAAATCTATTAATACCATCCATTATTGAAGCTGCTCCATTTTTCACAACATATACCGCTATTCAATATATTAAAACCCTCACAAAAGGCTTTGGTGAAGCACATGTATTGGATATTATACATAATCATCTCTTCATCCATATTGAAGAATCTACACAAACAAAAGCTGTGTTTTTAGCAGATGCTGTAAAACGTATGTTATATGTTGTAACTGGATATGATAAATCAACTGATAAAGATGATATTCGTAATCAACGCTGTCTTGTATCTGGTTTTCTAATTCAAATGCTGTTTCAAGGTGCATATAATACATGGACAAAAGCTGTAGGACGTGCAATTGATGAAGAATATAACTACAATAAATCAACATATTCTGGAGAGAATTTCTTAAATATTTTCAAAAATACACATCATATATTTCCACCATTAATTACTGATGGTATAATGCGTGGTTTCAAAGGACGTTGGGGAACTGGTCTTGGTGAAGAAAAATCAGGCGTTCTACAAAGTCTTTCTCGTCTTTCATATATGGATTTCATGTCACACTGTAGACGTGTACTACTCAACTTTGATACCAGTTTGAAGCTAACAGGTCCTCGCCATCTTCATTCAAGTCAATTTGGCTATTTTTGTACACATGAAACTCCTGGTGGTTCCTCTATTGGTATCACTAAAAATCTCAGTATTATGACCGCAATATCTACTGCAACTGATCCTGCACCTATTATGAAATGGTTAAAAACACGTGGTGGTGTATTACCATGTGAAGCCGTTCCTGCTGGTATGCAACGTCTTGCATATGTTCCTGTATTTATCAATGGTGGCATTTTTGGTTTTACTAAGCATCCTCTACAATTAGTACGCATTCTTAAATTATTCAAACGTACTGGCTTCCTCTCTCCATCAATTAGCTGCGGTTTCAATATTCGTGAACGTCGCGTATTCTTATACCTTGATGAAGGGCGTCCATTAAGACCATTAGTAGTTTTAGAACAATCTGAACAACGAGTACCATATGACAAATTCACCAAACTACGCAGTTGGCGCAATTTAGTAATTGGTACACACCCTGAACGTATGGATATTACACTTGATGGAGCGGATTTTATTGACCCCCTAGCTGGACATTCTAAACTCACCTTTGCAGATTATGAAGCGGCTCTTGAACCATATACTGGTATTATTGAATATATTGATCCATATGAACATAATGAACTCTATATTGCCGCTTTTCCTGAACATATTGATGCAGAAACATCACATATGGAAATTCATCCTTCAACAATAATGGGTCTTATGACTGCACAAATTCCATATGCAAATCATAATCAATCACCTCGTAATCAGTTATCATGCTCACAATCCAAACAGGGTATTTCTATATATACCACCAATTGGAAAAACCGTTATGATAATAATACACACATACTCTGTTATGGCGAAGCACCACTCTCTCGTACATTATATTGGGATTATGTTGCTGAAGGACGTATGCCATATGGTATGAATATAGTTGTTGCTATTGCAGCTTTTACTGGTTATAATCAAGATGATGGTATTGTAATGAATGCAGATGCTATACAACGTGGTATGTTTCGTACTGTCTGTTTCCGTTCATATGAAATGTTTGAAGAAGATGATGAAAAAACTATGTCACGTATTCGTATTGGCAATCCTGCCATGATTCCTAGCTGGATGGATTTACGTCCTGGACTTGACTACACTAAATTAGATGAACGCGGTATAATTCGTGTTGGCGAAGTTGTAACTGAATCAACCGTTCTTGTCGGCGCATATATGACAAGTGATATAGCTAGCGCTTACAAGGATTCTTCTCTAACACCACAAGTATGGACTACTGGTCGCGTAGATGATGTTGTTATCACTGTTTCACCTACTGGTCTTCGTATGGTAAAAATTCGTGTTGTTCAAGACCGTGTACCTGAATTGGGCGATAAATTTTGTTTAACTGATGACCATGAAGTATTAACTTTTAATGGTTGGAAATCTATTAAAGATATTAATTTAAATGATAAAGTATGTTCATTAGTAAATAATAATATCGAATATGTAAATCCTACTGAATTATATGAATTTGATTGTAATAATGAAAATTTATATCATATTAAATCTCAACAAATTGATTTATTAACAACAATGAATCATAAAATGTATATTAAGAAAAGAAATTCTGAAGTTTTTTCTTTAATTGAAGCAAAAGATATAATTGGTAAGAGAGTTCAATATAAAAAGGATGCTATTAATAATAATTCTGATTACCAATTAATTATAAAAGAATGTGAACATGCATCATCAATTAATATTAATTTAGATATGGATGCATTCTTAGAATTTTTTGGCTATTGGATGTCTGATGGTTGGGTTTCATATAACAATTCAGAATATAGAATTGAAATATCATTATGCAGTGAACATGATATATCACGATTTACTGAATTAGCTAACAAGTTAGGACTAAATGTATACTCAAATAGTGATAATACTAAATTGTATATTAGTAATAAACAATTAGGAGAATATTTACACGAATACAGTAAAGGTGCTAAAAATAAAACATTGCCAGAATGGGTATGGCTATTAAGTGAAAGACAATGTAGAATATTATTAAAAGGGTTAATTGCAGGCGATGGTACAATAATGAAGAATGGTGTAGAAATGTTTTTTACATCATCTACTCAATTAGCTGATCAATTTCAACAATTATGTCTACATGCAGGTTGGTCTGCTAATAAAATAAAAAGATATGAAGCAGGTACTAAATTTATTATTAAAGGTAAGGAAACACAGGCTAATGCAGATGCATGGTATTTAACAATTAATAAAACAAAAAATAATCCTACAATTAATCACAGTCATGTTAAAACACAAAATACTCAAATAGAAGAAATTGTGAAACATACAGGTAAAGTATATTGTATTCAAGTACCATCACATATATTTTATGTTAGAAGAAATGGAAAACCAGTATGGACAGGTAATTCTAACAGACACGGTCAAAAGGGTACAATTGGTATGTTAGTACGTGGACATGATATGCCTCGTACTGGTTATGGATTAGTTCCTGATATGATTATGAATCCTCATGCTATTCCATCACGTATGACTATCGCACAGCTTATTGAACAGATTGGCGGCAAAACTGCTGCATTAGCTGGTTCTGTGGCAGATGGTACTGCATTTATGAATGAAGGTTCCCCTGCTGATATATATGGTAGTATATTAGAAAAACAGTTTGGATTTGAAAAATTCGGTAATGAAGTTCTCTATAATGGACAAACTGGTGAACAAATGGAAGCTGCTGTTTTTATTGGTCCATTATATGGTATGCGTCTCAAACACATGGTAGAAGATAAATGGAATGCACGTGGTCAAGGTCGTCGCGAACAACGTACTCATCAACCTACAGGTGGTCGTGGTAATCAAGGTGGTCTCAAAATTGGTGAACAAGAACGTGATACTATTGTATGTCATGGTACAAGTTCCTTTTTACGCGAATCTATTACAGTGCGTTCTGATGGTGCTAAATTCCCTATGTGTACTGGATGTGGTACTATACCTATATATAATGCTAAATTGGGTATTTCTATTTGTCCAATGTGTCAAGGACCTCTACAGTTTATTGGTAATACATATGATACTCTTGAATTATTGCCACCACTATCCAAACCAAATAATGAGATTATTGAAGTGGAAATGCCATATGCAACAAAATTATTTGAACAAGAAATCAATACATTCTTGAATATGAGTATGCGTGTATTATCTACTCGTGGTCTTACACGTTTGCGTGGAACGAATAATATTATTGAGGGTCTTTCACAGGAATCTATTGAATTGACTGAACTCCAACTACCCGATTTAATAAAGGTTGAAGAAATGGCTACACCAGCAGAAAAAGTTGTCATGGCAGAAGATTTAATAAATGCACAGCAACGTCTTGAAGATATGAAACAGAAGATTCGCGAAACAGAAATGGCAGTACAATCAATACAGGATACAGTACAGTTAACAGCACAGGAGACAGGAAATACACTACAGGTAGAACAGCAGCCAGGAGAACAGCAGCCAGGAGAACAGCAGCCAGGAGAACAGCAG
>JACCDI011888589.1_pt1 | contig 14349 bp, 12 predicted proteins | sample 7442791 | NCBI WGS metagenome assembly JACCDI01 (sample SAMN15323434, study PRJNA562643) | freshwater metagenome | isolation source: river surface water | place: USA:Blue River Watershed | collected 2017-08-15 | reverse complement strand
ATCGTTGATGTACCATTTAGTCTGAAACTTACCAAAAGTACCTCCATTGGTAGTGAGATTGCAATTGATAGAATTATTCCTAATAAAGGAATGATCTTTTTTACAACTATCTTCGAAATCAGCATAGATGGGTAAGAAATTCCAATCGCAATTTGTAAAGCAGTTAAAAGTAATTTGGCTGGTAATAGTAGTATCGCAATTGTTATTAATATCTTTCAGGTACAATTGAACAACATAAGTCCCGTTTGAAGCAGGGTAATAAAGGTAGGTCGACTGAGAGGACACCCAGTTGATTTGTGACCCTTGCACACTCCAGGAATATTGAATTCCGCTAGTGTTAGCAATAAACACGCTACCATTAAGAGTTTTATAATTGCCACTGCAATTTTGGGTGACAGAGAATTGTTGGATGCGTGCTTTCCAATTGCAGCTGGCCTGAGATTGAAAAGCCGTAAAAACTAATACGGTAAGTAAACCAATTTGTTGAAGTATTTTCATAAGTATGTGATTGTACAAATATAGACGAAGGTTTTTAAAATCTGTGACATTTAGCTCAGCAGACAATAAAAAAGACGCCTAAATCTAATACAACAAACCTGCAGAATACTTAGCTGTAATGAAGGCCTTTCGATTTTTAACAGCGATATCAATCAGTTTAATTTGAGCAGAGATATAACTCAGTTCACGGGCATTGATCATGAATAATGAACTTTCTCCATTGTTAAAAATATTTTTCTCGGCTTCCAGGAGATCTGAATAATTTCTAACAGTTCTGACGTATAAATCCAGTTGATCTGAAGTATTGGTAAACTCATTGATGGCACTAGCCGTTTTTGTAATAATTTCGCTCGACTTAAATACTAGTTTGTTTTCTGTTTCTTTGATTTTGAATCGAGTGATTGCCAAATCTCCTCTTTCTTTGCGAAACAAAAGAGGCATACTAAATGTCATTCCAAATTTATAGTCGTTGCCCGACCAGGTTGCAAACTGATTAGCCGCCGTAAGAGGCTGGTAACTTAGATTCAGCAATGGTTTCAATTGTTCTTTCTTCCATCTCTTCTCCACCAATAGCTGATCTCTTTTAAAATTGTATACCTGATATTCAGGGTGACTAAGGTACCATTCATTGCTGAGTAATTCAATTTCTCCCGGGTGCAACAAAACAGAATCCAGAGCAACCGGTATGGTATTCAAACCAATTTGAACCGGACGAAGGGCATAATCCCAAAGGTGTAAAGAAAGTTCTACACCTGCATTTTTAAAAGACAGTTCAGCTTGCATTAGACTAAGCTGTCTCTCCTGAAACTGTATGGAAGCTTCAAGGGTATCAACACTTGGACGATCACCAAATTCAGCGGCAGATTTGACAGCTTGCAATCTTTCGTATGCTGCTACTTTAGCTTGTTTAAAAACAATTAACTGATGGTATGCAGAAAACCAGTTCCAGTATGCTTTTCCGGCATCATACAACAGCTCATTGAGGAGAGCCTGACGTTCAACTTTGCCAGATGCCAACTGGATTTTAGCTTGAGAAAGCAAAGCTCTTCTTTCGTCTATCATTAAACCTTGACCAACAGCCAGCGTCAAGCCTGCGTATAGCAAGCCTGCATCTGGCAGAACATTTTCAGGATTTAGGTTAAGACCACGGTTGTAGTCGTACCCAGTTTTTACTTCCAGTCCTGCCATAGTTGGTATAGAGATACCAGCGCTCATCAAGTTAAAGTAATTCGTATTTTTATAGAACTTATCTTCGTTAGATGCTTTAATTTTAGGATCGAAATTACCTCTGGCTTTTTGCAAATAAGCTTCTGCATAATCGAGTCTGAGATCCGCATTTTTAGAAAGAGGATGATTGCTCAGCACAATCTGAAAATACTGATCCATGCTCAATCGAATAGAACTATCCGTTTGAGAAAAAAGAGCAGTTGATGAATACAGACAAATTAAAAAGAAGAATGTTCTCATTTCTTTGCAGGTTTTTGAGTGCCTTTATTTTTATAAAAATCTGGTGGGAAGCCATTGATTTTTCGCCACAGTTCGTACCATACCGGAACATCTTTGAGTAGCATCATCGAATTGACACCACCACCAATACGCAAGTCTTTAGGCCAGGGGTGATCATTTTTATCAGGTACCACCAGCAAACGGTATTTACCATTTTCGCTGATAAAATTATCAATTGCAACAACTTTACCGCCATAGGTTCCATATGAAACACTTGGCCAACCTGAGAACACGATGGCAGGCCATCCATCAAATTGTACTCTGACAATACTGCCTTTTTCGAGCAGAGGAACATCGATTGGCGCCACATAAATTTCTACTGCAAGGTCGAAGTTAGCTGGCATGATACTAATAATTTCGGCACCTTCCTTAATAGTTTCACCCAATCCAGTTTTAATTGCTTTAGTGATATAACCATCTTGCGGAGCGAGTATATAATACATCCCTGAACGAACGACATAGTTGACATATTGGTTTTGCATTTTTGTCACTACCGCCTCAGCGTCATACATATCAGACATTGCTGAAAATTTATCAGATTCGCTTTTAGAAATCTTATCCGTATAATCAGCATTGATAGCAGAGAGTTCAATTTTAGCATTGATAATTTGATTGCGGGCGCTAAGGAGTTTATTTTCCTGAGCGATAACTTTTGCTTGAGTTTCCTGCAATTTGAGTTTACGGGATTCAAGATCGGTAAGCGATTTCAGACCTTTCGCATAAAGTTCCTTCATACGATTAAATTGCTCGTTTGCCACTTCAAGATTGGTTTTTGAAGCCACCAGATCTATACTATCACTTTTAACGGTAAGGTATGCCTGCATAAGTTTGTTGTAGGCTTGCTCGCGTTTCAATTTTAAACTTTGGGTAAGGGCCAGGATCTGGTTATCATTTGCTTTGATCTTCTCCATGTATGAACTTACGCTCATTTCCTTTGCTTTAAGTTGTTCATTAGTCCTTTCAAGAAGATTTGGATCAAAATAATCATCTTTTATTTCAGAGATAAAGAGAATGGTATCCCCTTTTCTAACGAGGTCGCCTTCCTGCACATACCATTTTTCAATTCGTCCTGCAATTACTGAATGAATTGTTTGTGGACGTTGATCTGGCCTGAGAGCTGTAACATTTCCAAATGCCCTGATATTTTGGGTCCATGGCAACAAAAGCACAATCAGAATAGGAAGGAACAGAAAAAGAATCAGCTTTGGCAGGATACGCATTGATGGACGCGTTTCCATAACAGCAAAAGACTTATACTGTGCATTTTTAATTTTAGATCGTATACTGTTTGGTGAGATGTTTAGCATAATTAATTTTCTTTTGTTTTAATTTCAATCACTTGCTGGCAAGCTTTAATCATATCTTCGTTAACAGAAGAGCAAATCAGCGTCCACGATTGTTCTTTAGAGGTAAGAGATGCGATAATCGATTGCCTGTTGTGTTTTTCCATAAACTCCATTCCATTTTCTATTAGTAGTAATCGTGGTTTGTGCACGATACTTCTTGCAAGAAGTATTTTCTGAATGATACTCTTTGGCAACTTACTTCCTTCAACACCCAAACGTGTATCTAAACCTGCAGGCTGTTGTTTGATAAATTCTGAAAGCGTTGTAAGTTCTGCAGCCCAGAGCACATCTTCACCACTTATATGATGTCTTCCTAGAGTGATATTTTCAAGGAGAGTACCATCGAAAATATACTCCTGATTGAGCCTGATACCTATGCGAGCATATAGCTCATCAGCATTGTAGTTAGCCATTGGCAAATCATTGATGCAGACTGTTCCACTTTCAGCCTGATAGATTCCAGATAGCAGGTATAGTAGCGATGTTTTTCCTGAGCCACTTTTACCAGTCAGGCAGGTATGCTGACCAGGCTGCACATTCATTGAAAAATCGCGTATGACTGGAACATCTGAACCAGTGTGAGAGAAGGTAAGATTTTTTATTTCCACACTGGCTGGTGTGGCATTAGAGAGGGTTTGTGAACCCATATTAATATGATCCACTTCCAGATCGGTAACGTAACCGATTTTTTCGAGGGCGGTAATGACATCATAAACATTTTCAATACTAAGAATCAATTTTTCAACTGAATTAATAACCAGGAGAATAATAATTTCAGCAGCAATAAACTGACCAATATTCATTTGCTGATTGAGCACCAACAATCCGCCAATCAAAAGCAGACCAGCAGCAACTAATGATTTAAAAACAATTAGCAAAATGTATTGATGTCTAAGGACTTTAAAGTGACTTTCACGAGACTCAAGGTAACCAAGAACGTTGTCATCTGTGCGTCTGAGGTGGAGATCAGATGCCGGAGAAAGTTTAAAAGAGAGTCTGGTTTTAGCGATATCTTCCAACCAAGATACAACTTTATATTTGTATTTAGATTCGCGCATACTTGTTTTCAATCCGTCAACTCCAGTATATTTAAAAATTGCAATGACGAGTAGAAAGAGCCCCAGACCAAAGATGATAAAAAACGGATGGTAAAATGAAAGAAGAATTAGGCCAAAAACTATTTGAAGCGTTGCAGTTGAAAAGTCTAATAAAACTTTGGACATTCCTTTTTGAACAGAGACAGTATCAAAGAAACGGTTCATAAGTTCAGGAGCACTTTCATTATCAATCACAGAAGCTTTAAATTTTGGAAGGCGGTAAGTGAATTCGAAAGCAGCCCTTGCAAATATTTTTTGCTGAAGGGTTTCAATGATACGCATTTGCGCCAATTGCAATCCCCCGGTTAACAGAACACCAAGTACAACTATAACAACGAGTACGATCCAGGAGGTTGACACCTGACCACCTTGAATAAGGTTAACGATAGCCTGAATACCGAGAGGAATAGACAAGTTAACTAATCCGTGAAATATGGCATAGTAGTATACGCGACCAATATCTTTCCTATCGGTCTTTATTAATTTTCTAAATCGCTGAATGGGAGTAAAAAACTTCATTAGTGTTTGATGGTTTTAATGACCATATCCATAAAGAACTTATAGATATAATCTTGGTTTTTTTGTTTGTTGGTTAATCCAGGTAAATGAAAGGCAAAGAATTTCTGCAGGTGTACCCCTTCGATGACACTAGACACCAACATATTGGGAAATTTATATTTGGGTGCAATTTCCTTTACTATATTGCTCACTCTGGCAACGAACTGTTTATATGCCTGAAAGGCACCGTCTTTATTTTCTTTATCGACAGATTTACAGAGAAAAGACTTAGAAGACTCAAAGTTTACGATTCGGCTCAGAAGAAAGACATTAAAGTTTCCGGAGAACTCATTTTTTTTCAAGTCTTCGGCGATAAGCATAACAGCCTTTTCAAGACGTTTTTCAGGCGACTGAATATTGGTAAGAGCAAGTACCAGACGGTATTCCATCCAGGCCCAGTACCAGGAAGACAGATACATCAGCATTTTATTTTTGCTTTCAAAATACCGATAAACTGAAGCTTCATTGGACCCTATTTTCTGGCCCAGTTTTCTAAAGGTAAAATCTTCAAAACCCAGCTCATCAATCAACTCAATACCATTTCTAATGATATTAACGCCCAACTCACTGGATTCCGGATCCTTTAAATAAAGACCTTCGCTCACCTGAATACGAATTTTTGATAAAATAGTCTCCATTAATTTTCTATTTAGATTGCAAATATAATAGTATTACTATCATTTATGCTATTAATATTATCTATATTGCGATTATAACTTTCGCAAATAATTAATTTTCAGTGAGATTACTCAACCAATAAACAAAAAAAAAGCCGCAACTGTTTTAGAGCTGCGGCTAAAATTCTTTATAAAAGCCTTATTCTACTATTAATTTGGCGGCAATAATTTGTCCTTTAGAAAGAACATTGACAACATATATACCCTGACTCATGCCAGTAAGGTCCAGTTCAAGATCTTCTTGTGCTGCAGTAACCTGGCTTTGTAAACACTGCCCGGCAATATTATAAAGCTGAACCAGATCGCCCTCAGAGAAGCTGTGCTTAAGAACCACCCTTTGGTTAGCTGGATTAGGATAAATACTTAATGCTGCCCCTTTATAAAACACCTTATCAATATCAGTGATAGCCAAGGTGCAATAAACCGTATTAGTACTTCCAGCATAATTATTATCATAAAAAACTGATGCTGTATTTTTGAGGTAATACCCTTTACTCAGTGGCTTGGTATTGACTTTAAATCCAATATAAGCTCCGCTGTTCATATTTTCGTAATCCTTGGTAGGATTAGGTGCTAATTTGATATTCGGAAAATGCCAGATAATTATTCCTTTATATGAATTATTTGGATCAGTTTGCAATTCTGTGTAATAAGATTTATTGCTCCCCGTCTCCTGTATGTATGACATATCCAGATTTAAATCGAGTGTATCAATCACCACAGCATAAAACACCGTATCGGTACTGAAATTATTGAATGAAATATTATATCTCAAATCTCTTTCATCACTTGCCAGATAGGTGACAGAATCTCCTAAATCTGGTGTAGGATAAACATCTTTTCTAAATGCTGATATACCACCATTGGCTCCGTTCACTTCTTGCGGAATAGAATCAAAATCATCCTCAGTATAACTTGAACTTCCATTTGAAATACTTGAAGAAACCATGGCGTCAAACTGAAAACTCTTATCAAACTGAGTAGCGCTTGGCAAAGCTGAATAGACAATCATTTTCTTTTCTCCAGGCATCAGATTACTGTAGGTCCACTGCACAACAGAATCGTTGACATTGGTTTGTGCAGGCACACTATATTCGCCACTGAACAATTTGCTTTTACGCAATTTAATGGTTCCGCTTATGGCATTTGACCCAACATTTTCATAGGTCAGGTAATACACTACCCTTTTGTCTTTTTGCACCAGTTTTCCCTTAGGTGAAGCGATACCCACTCTGATATCATTGACATTTGGTATTCTATTCAATGGGAACTGAATACTATCGAGAAATTGCCCGGGTGTAAATGTTTTATTCACTGCTGTATCAGCACAATTGCTTTTGATGTAATTTCTAAAAGGCCTTACCACAAACCTCAGTGTTCCAACAGAGGCATTGGGCACCATAAACTCTGTCTGACCGTTTTCGTTAGTGAATACACCCTTATTCAGAAAAGGTAGTTTGATATACTGTTTTGGGGCGGGTTTTTCAGTTTTTTCGCGAATACAATTGTTATTTGAATCAATAAACACAGTGGCTTTAACCAAGGCATTACTTGGATAAAAGTGCATGACATGTTTATTGGGATTCCAAATACTAACAGGAGTTTGCGCATTGCCCACCGCGAAAAGCACAGACCTTCCTGTTGCGATATGTGTAAGTCCCTTAAAATTATTAGTTATCTCCACCCATGAATTACCCTCTAGTTTTGCGGCACGCATTCTGACACTTGGAGCAGCATTAAAACTAAAAGCTCCGCAAATTGTCAGTTTATTATCAAACACAAGCAAATTATTGATGAAATAATTAGAATCGATATTAAACCGAATTTCAGTAAATACATTTCCATCTAATTGATATAATTTCTTGTCTTTTAATATGCCTCCACTTGAATAAATAACAGATCCATTTATTGCCAGCTTGTCCATTACTCTGGGCGTAGAGACAAATGTGTCAATACGTGAGTTAAGTATCTTTACCAGGTATTTAGATTTTTGCTTGTTTATTTTTAAAAAATTACCACTAATGACAATAGTAGAATCATTCACACATATATCATTGATGGTATTATCGGGATCACAATCCTTGCAATCAAAATATTTAGTAAACTTATTTCCGTTGTACTTGACAAGGAAAGGCATTGTATCATTTCCTACAACCTGGAAGGTTCCACCAAGAAGCAATAAATTGTTATGAGTCTGCATTGCACTGATACCGCCAATGGTCTGATTGAGTTTTTTAAATAAGGTTATTCCCTGCCAGGCAGAACCATCAAATTTTACTAAAGAACTGTAATTGCCATTATCAAAAGTAAAGTTTCCCGAAATGTAGATTTGTCCCTGATACTTCCTTATCTCTGTCAGTTCGGCAGCTCTGTTTAAAGTCAGCAATGGGAGTCGTATCCACGATGCCCCATTATAAATAGAAACCAGCCAGTATGAGTTGGTAGCATCAATGGCGGAACGACCAACTGTCATTACCTGATTTTCAACAGCAACAAGACTTGGTTCTGCACCAATATATACCCCCTCTGGGTACCATACCTGGGCTCTGAGCGAAACCAGTAATATCAAATTAAGCAGTAGTGTTATCAGGTGTTTTTTCATGTAATTTATTTTAGCAGATAAATAATTTTCAAATTAATACCGGTACTGTAGGCGTATTCTCTGGCTCCAAAAGATGATTTAAACCTGGAACGAAGGTTCATACTTCCACCCATACTCCCTGAAAGCATCAAATGATTGCTTAATTGATAACGCAAACCGAAGTTGACCGCTGGAGCAACATTAAATGATTGTTCATGATGCTTTAATCGGGAATAATAATATAATTGGCGGTTTTCATGACTAATCATTTTATCGCCCTCCGCCTTTACAGTGTATGACAGAATTCCACTTACCCCGGCACTCAAACTTAAACGTTTGTCCAAATCCCATAATCTGGTATATGAAATCGGTAATTGAATATTGGTAAGTGTTACTGTACGTGACTCATTCATGGTTGTATCCTTTTTAGGAAACAAAAAATAACCTTTTAATACCTTTCCGGTATCATAATATGGAATAGAATCAAATAGTTTATAGGTGTAATTATAGTTGCTATTCCAGGTCTGACTGGTATAATTTAATCCAGCAGAATATTGATTACGGCCAGTAATGACACCAAACTCGACACCACCTGTGTATTGTATCATTCCTTTATCGGCATTATTTCGAATACTGTTATAGGTCGCATTATTTGAACCTGCCAACAATCTGTAAGTATAGTCAACCTGATTGACCATAGCCAGATACAATTGTGGATTTTTAAGAGGTGAAATTTTATCGGTCTTATCCTCTTTATCTTTCTTATTTTTCTTGCCTTTTTTGGTACTATCTGCTAAATCTGGATTTTGTTCAGGTGTTTCGCCTTCAGGGGCATGAACTGGATTGATTTTAGTTGGAGTTCCCAAAGTGAAATTTTCCTTTGTTTGCTGAACAGTTTTAAGATCTTTATCATTCTCCTGATTCTGAAGAGTTGAACTATTGTTACCTTTTACTAATGCTGGACTAACTGGATCTGGAGCAGACTCAGGATGCAAAGCATTCAGTGCTACAGGATTTCCGGAAAGTAATGGTTTTGCTTTGAATCCTCTACTCTGAATGGTAGTTTCCTGTTTTTTTGAAGGGTTTGAATGAGTCTGATTTTGTTGATGAATACTAGTGCTTTTCCTGTCAATTTCTTGTTTTTGGGTTTTAGTTGTTTCATTTGTTTTTGTGTTATCTGAAGTTTCAATATTGTTCGCTTTACCAGAAGGTATAGTTTGAGTAGATATTTGCTGAGCAATAGATTCATTGGTATCTTGATTCATCAACAGAGCAGCACAACCTAACAAAAGTATTACGATACCTGTACTTAGCCACCAGAAGGCAACACGGCGTCGCTTAGCTTTTTTATATTTCTCGTAGGTGATTGGCCAGTCTTGTTCATCTGGTTCCAGTTCAAACTCTTTGAATATGTCAGCAACAGAATTATCCGAACTGATGAGATTTTTCTCATTATCGAGTTTCGCTTTAGTTGCCAGCCAATCGTTATCGGATATTTCAAGTTCAAAATCAGAAAAGGCACCCGACTCAATTGAAGAGTCATCAGACTTATCTTTGTATGCCGATGCTTTATCATCTATGGCATTAAAATCTCTATCAGAAACAAACAAGCTGAAATCTTTCAACCCTTCCTTAAACAGCTTATCGATATGTAGTTTTTTACGTGACAAAGTATAAGTGTTAGATAGCCTCCTGAAGTTTTTTAATTTCCGTTTTTAGAAAAGTTCGGGCTCTATTGAGCTGCGATTTGCTTGTGCCTTCGCTAATTCCAAGAATTCTCCCTATTTCTTTATGACCTAAGCCATCAATGGCATACATATTAAATACGAGTTTATAACCATTTGGCAAACGATCAATCAAATTGAGAAGTTGTTGTTGATTCAATCCATCTGACTCAACAAAATCGTCATCAGCTGGTGCATTATCATCATTAAAATAATAATCGTCTCTGACAAACTGAACTTTGTTGATTTTTTTTACCATATCGATAGCGGTATTCATCATGATACGGGTAATCCAGGTATTGAAACTGCTTCTTCCTTCGTATTTATGTATATTTAAAAATATTTTCACAAATCCATCTTGCATAGCATCGCGAGCATCGTCGGTATTGACGAGGTAACGTCTACAAACTCCAAGCATTTTTGGGGCAAAGAGTTTAAAGAGCTTTTCCTGAGCCCAGGCCTTTTCGGCCTTACAGTTCGCTATGATTTCTTCTATTTCGCTCAATGCTTTGTGTATTTGCTGAATTTGACTGCAATTTAGGCAAATGGTTGCACATAAATTTTGATAATTTCTTCTTATTAATTGTTTTTAAGCGACTTACGTTTTTAAAATCAGAGTATTAGTGACTTACACTTCCCACATACACGTCTAAGGAAACGGACAGAGATAATATTTTCTGAATAAGTATTTGCAAATCTGAAATTTTCTCTTACCTTTGCAGTCCTTTTAAAAATTACACGTCATGAAACGTACATTCCAGCCATCACAACGCAAAAGACGCAACAAGCACGGCTTTAGAGAAAGAATGGCCACTGCAAACGGTCGTAAGGTATTAGCCGCAAGAAGAAAACGCGGTCGTAAGAGACTTACAGTTTCTGACGAAGGTAGACACAAACGTTAATCGTCTGTCACCCTATGGGTGAGTTGATACCACTTACACTATCAAAATCAGAACGCTTGAATAATGTCAAGCTAATAGATAGTGTCTTTAAATCTGCTATTACTGTCAAGGCTTTCCCACTTATTTTCAGTTACAAGTTAACAGACTTCCCTACAGAAGTTCCTCTGCAAATTCTAATTACAGTTTCTAAACGAAACTTCAAACGAGCAGTAGATCGTAACAGGATAAAGCGTGTTATTCGCGACAGATACCGCTTACTAAAACCTGAATTCATAAAATCATTAAGCGGCAAATGTGCCTTTGCGGCCCTGATTTATACATCAAAAACAATGGTAGATTACAGGGAAATTGATAAATCTTTACAGAAACTTATTCAAAAATTAGATGAAACGAATAGGTAGTGCACTGGGAATTCTTCTCATTAAACTTTATCAGTGGCTAATATCGCCTATGTTTCCTCCGACATGCAGATACACGCCTACTTGCAGTCAGTATGGAATCGATGCCCTTAAGAAGTACGGCTTGTTCAAAGGCTCTTATCTAACATTCAAACGCCTTATGCGATGCCGACCAGGCGGTGGACATGGACATGATCCAGTACCATAAAAAAAGCCAACTCGAAAGTCGGCTTTTTATTTCATAGCTTTAGCCTTGTAATACATTTGAAATGGTCTAACCATAACGACTCAGGAAATTTCATTAAAACAAGAAAATTCTAAACCCAAGCTTCCTGACTATATGACAAAACTAAGCATGATTGATACGTAAAACATTGGTTAACCGCTTATTGTTAGTTCCATAGACTTTATTAAGTCAACTTTACTCTCAATCAATGTTCAAATTAAATGATGATTTTTGACAAATAAGGTCAATTTTATTTTTTATTCAATTTTTTTTTGCATTTTTGCTCAACCTATTGAATTGGTCACCTATGCTCAACCAAGTTAAAATATTAAGAGTCTTACAGTTAATTTCCCTTTTAAAGAAACCACCGACAAAGTCAATAAAAACTATTTCTAATTTTTTAAATAATACTGAAAGAACTGTTTACCGCTATTTGGATTTAATTCAGGAACTTGGTTTTGACCTTCAAAAAGATGAAAACAACAGATTTTATATTGTTGGCGATATTGAAGATGACTCTAATAACTTTTCTCCAGATGAAGCTAATTTATTGAAAGAACTGATTCTGACATCTGCCAACAAGAGCAAGTTAAAAGATTCTCTTCTTAAAAAAGTGTATCTTCAATCTGAAGTATCCATACAAGGTAATAATTTATTAAATGCCCATTTAGGTAAAATAGTGGATGTCATTAGTAAGGCATTAGTAAGAAACAAACAGGTTAAACTAAAAAATTATCATTCTGTCAGCTCGGCCCTCATCTCTGACAGAATTGTTGAACCTATTAAATTCACAGAAAATTACACATCGCTGTGCGCCTTTGAACCTAAATCAATGGAGAATAAGTACTTTAAAGTTGACCGTATTTCTGATGTTGAGCTCCTGGATAAAAATTTCAAGTACAAAGACAAACATCAATACAGTCAGCCAGATGCCTTTGGTTACGCCGTTAGTAGCGATGAGGAACAATTTGATATCGACCTTCGACTTAGCCTTAGAGCCTATATTCTTATTAAGGAAGAATACCCAATGGCAAACAACTTCCTAAAACACGAATCTGGGAAAAACACCTATCGTTTAGTATTAAAAGTTAATAATGCTAAGCCTGTGCTCCGTTTTATAATGGGATTATTGGATGATATTGAAGTCGTAGGTTCTTTCGAATTTCAGGAGTATTTGCTTAGTCACATCGGAAAGCTCTTTATCATGAAACCTGAAGAATATTCGATTGGCGACGAGGATAAATAAATCAAACATGAAACAAGTTTATAAATCGAAAGTCGATGCCATCATAGTATGGCCAGTAATCATCATACTCACTATTGTATTTGTTCTCATGGCTATAGATGGTGTTTGGCCAGGAATGATCTTCGTATTTATTTTGGGGACCTTTATCCTCCATGCTTTTTATAACATCACTTACACGATAGAGGGCGATGAACTAATTGTAAAAACAGGCTTCTTCACGTATTCAAACATCGACATCCGTCAGATTCGTTTTATTGAATACACCAGAACAGGATACTCTTCACCCGCAGCTTCTCTTGATCGAATAAATCTGCAGTGTGGTAAGAAAGGTACCATTACTTTGTCGCCTGAAAATAAAGAAGCTTTTATTCAGTTATTGATGAGTATTCATCCTGAAATCTATTTAAAACCTTCTAAGAAATGAGGCTCACTTTATTGATTTGCTTGCTAATGCTAGCTTGCAATGGGATTCATCAAAAGCAGCAAAAAAATCATCCTGCCACATCTGCTGAAGTTATCAATAATGACTACACTAAAATTGTTCGATCCCTATGTTCTGATAGTGGCGAAATATTATATACTGACAGCAACACTTCCTATTTCAGCCTATCAGAAGCGACCGATTTGAATTGTTTTGTGTTTGCTTCAGAAATAGTTTGCGGTGGGGCTACAGGCACTTGTGGCAGAAACATCGAAATATATCAGAAGCAGACTGACAAGTATCAGATCGTTTATCAGAATTGTGGTTTCAATCTGCAGTCTGGTATAGACCAGCAAGAAGGAATCAGAACTTTTAAATTTAGCACCAGAGAAGGTTTTGAGATAAAAGTAAGTTTCAAAAACGGCGAGTTTAGAGAGGATACGTTGCGACTCAACGGACTGGATTATGGATTGGTTAAAACCATATCAAAAATATTAAAGGTAAAAAATTCGTCATTGTATGGCGGCGAGTCAGGCACTATGGAAAGCACTTTAAAAGTCTGGCAGGAGCCCTTTAAATTATCAGAAAACAAAACAGTAGATCTTATCACTGTTAACACGCCTGGCACCGACTATCTTCTGATGGATGCAGGACGAGTCATCATGCATGTTTCAGACATCTATTCTTTTGAAATTGCATCGAATCCAATGGGCATTTATCCTGCCTTGAAGGTATATGATTATCAGCACATCAAACAAACCAAAGATACCAGTTTTTTCGAAGGAAGTGTCTATCGTTATAAGCTTGGGTATGGTGTTTATATGCCTGAGTAAGCGTTTATTGTTTGACAAATTTTTCTCTGAATACCCCCTGATCCGTTTCAATGCATATTTGGTACATCCCTTCAGAGAGCGTCTCTATTTGAATAGAAGAACTTGATTGGCATTCCAAAATTGTTCTGCCAGACATATCAAAGATAGAAATTTTATTCATTGTTAGTTTGGTGTCAATAGTTAAATGCGACTGGGCGGGATTAGGATAAATTGTCAGAGGTTTAATTAAATGTTCTTGTATGTCAGTTGACCAATAAGGGAATGAGGGAAAGGTATTATTATCGTACCAGTTTTTAATGCGTCTTGCATTTTCTTGTAAGGCATTGCAATCTTCGT
>JACCDI010924704.1_pt1 | contig 14353 bp, 10 predicted proteins | sample 7442791 | NCBI WGS metagenome assembly JACCDI01 (sample SAMN15323434, study PRJNA562643) | freshwater metagenome | isolation source: river surface water | place: USA:Blue River Watershed | collected 2017-08-15 | reverse complement strand
ATCCCTACATACCTTAGAAAGCCATTCACACTTTGGTTTGACACAAAAACACCTAGCAGAAATGATAGTAATAACAATATTTTATGACAAAATTTTACACGATAACATTGTAAAATAATTGACACATGTATTGATCTTGGTGTCTGGAGTTGCTTGGTTGTTTGCAGTGACTGTTACATTCTTGAAATAACAATCAAGAGTCATTGGCCAAAAAGATCTGGGATGATAGCAGGGGTCAATGAAGACATGTTATGTTATTACGTTGGTAGTAGGCTAGCCCTGTAAGAAAAGGCTGTGATTTTTTTGTAATGGAAAAGATGATATGGCAAATGTTTATGTGTGCATTAATGCAGTTTCATCTGAAGATAATTATGTTTTCTTGCTGTGCAATATATTTTTGCCCTGGAAAAGTAATTGCAATGTTACTTAGGTATCCAATTTTGAAAGGTGCCAATGGTTATGATTAGTGCGTTAGAAAAAAGCCATATCTTGGCAACAATTTGGTTCATAGGGGCTATCAAGAAATGATTAAAAGGGAATTTAATGCCCTGTCCAGTTGTCCAGCAGGCTCTGCCACCAAATCTTGAAGCTATGTATTCCCAGAGGTAGAGGCCAACAACAAGAGATTGTCAAATATGACCTTTAAACAAAAACAGGACTTCTAATACATATTATAAACCCTGGAACTTTTGATTTTAGGATGAAATCATTTTGCTAGATAATTCAAAGTTCCAAATCTTATGTTTTAGCTGTTATTGTAATAAGAGCTACTTCTTCACTTTTTCACTCCCTCCCCTCCCAAACAGCACAATAATTCACCTACACCAGTGGACCATAGTGGGATATGTGTGCATCCTCTGAATTCCCTGAAATGAAATGAGACACATCTCCATTGCCAATTGCCATCCCATTTTGTTTCAGACATAAAGCCAACATTGCATCTGGATATGATGTTTTGGCATTGTCCATCCTTTGGCTTGGCCTACTCTAGCATTGCCAAAACCTCATCAACTATGGTAGTTAGGGTCTCTTACAAACCATTGGTGTAAGGGGGATTGACCCCCAATCCTGGTTACAATGATGTTTGCAAGGCAACCAAGAGAGAATACTATCTGCATCAACTCTTGAGGTAATCGACCCAGTTGAACATGTCAACAGCCATTGATCAGAATTTTTGTGGGCATCATAGTATTGAATAATCCCAAAATTAGCCACCATTTACACAGGAATTAACATAGATGTATCTAAATTTACGGCTTCTTACAGTAAATAGAAAAAATGCTGTCCAGCAGTAAAATCATTTGTTGCTGAGTAGCATAAGCCTGATGTCATCCTAAACAATAGGGATGGGGTGGATGATGGGATGAAATCTTTCTTGATGTCCCAATCTTCCCTATTATCCCATCATCATCCCATCATTATTCCACATGCTATCTTCACACCACAAGAGATATAAAACCCAGTATCATATCACTGCCAATATGACTCAATAAAAATGCTGACAAGACCAGAGTGGCTGTGGTGAAAGCAGCCATCAGTGGTCAAGGAAGCCAAGGCAGTAGAGGATTGTGGAAATCAATAAGGTGGTAGACTAGTTTGGCTGTAAGTTACATGTTACATGCTTATGTTAAATCTTTTCATTTATTTTTTTGTTTTATTAGTCATATAATACATGTGTTTGCCACTAGTGACAGTTAATTCAGTACTAAGTACTGAGATATTCATTTTTGGTCTTTTACAACTTTCCTTTGCCACAGTTACTGAAGTACTTTGATATTCATCTCTCTTGTTGAAAACTGTAGTTGACCACAGCAGCTTAGCCATGGGCCAAGGCCTCCTCATCCTCTGCCTGGGTCTATTTGGTTGTGTGCTGAAGAATTGCTAGGTGTTGGTTTTGGAGTGAAGATAGTGTGTGGGGTTGCAGTGGAATGACATTAATCATGATTGGATTACAATGGATTGAACAAGGATGATAATGGGGTTTGGAGCTGTGGGGACAATGTTGGGATAATTGTAATTGTGGGATACAATCATCACAAACATCCCATTATTCATGTATTATCCTAGTTTTGGGGTGATATCATCCCATGACTAGATTTTTCATCACAAGATTGTTGTTGATTCTGGTCTGCATATCAAATCTTTGATTTCCGCAATAATGGAAACAATCAAGGGTCGTCCTGGAGCAGTCTAGGAGTAAAACTGATCTTGTAGATCTGTAATCAATTTTTCTGGTGAACAATCAATGTCAAAAAACAATAACATTACAACAAACAACAAATGAGAAACCAGAACATCAAAGTTTTTTGTTGAAAAGAATCATGTTTTAGTATTGATCTTAAAAATTGTATTCTTCTAATATAAAAGATTTCAACTATGGTGGGATTCATTTTTTAAAAGTCAAAAGGTTTTTATTTTTTATCACACATTTATTTATCTATTCATTCATACATTTATTTATTTATTCATGACAAATCTTTTCAAAAACAATCTAAAAAATATATTCATTAGCATACAATATCTTTGTTGATTAGTTTTGAACTATGCTGAAAGTACCAGTTGATGCAAAAGAAAATGTTCATTTTTTATTCATGTTGTTAAATCACTGACATCACACCAAAGCAAAGATTGGAGCAGAAAAATTTAACAACCCATCATTACCATATCAAAATTCATGAATGGTCTCAATACACGTGTAGGAAAAAAATGGGTATTGGTTGTTCAATTTCAGGTCAATTTCTTGCATTTTCACTCATTGCAAAACAAGCAAGAAGTTCAAGTATAATGGTATTGAAAATAAGAAATTAGGTAACAATTATTCTGGGGGTTACCACTTGTCTTTGATTCATTTTTGAACAAAGTAGAGGGGATTTTTTCCTAAAAAATAACAAATTAAACCCAAAATTGGATAACACATGGTCAAAATTGATGTTCATAGTCTATAAAAATCATAACATTTTTATTTTAACAAACAAGACGCAAATCATTTTTTGTAACAAACTGGAAAAAGGTTGAAGATTTCATTTCATTCTACATCACATAAATAGCTTATTTGTAAATTTTCATACAATTCTATTTTGAAATTTCACTTACAGTAAATCTAAGTTAAAACCCAACAAGCTTCCAGCAATATCTCTCTTTTAATTCACATGATGATTGATCCTTTCCTCCAAAACCCAACTTGACCAGATGAAGCACTTAACCAATTAAACCATATTATACCTACCTTTTTTAATCAAAACTAAAAGCCTCAGCTTTCATTTCCATATGGGTTAAAGTTTGAATCCTAGTTTTGGCTTCATGAGCAAATTATTTGTCTATCAAATTGTAATAAATTACTTGATAAGGGGGAGCATTGTCTTATGAGATTGCACTAGTCCTAAAACTTGATTAGTAGTATGAAATATAGAACTTTGATAGGTTATAAAGTTTGGTAGATTGAACGACAAATGAAAGTTTCATGTTTGTTTACATGTGAAAACAAGCTGTAAATTTATGTCAACAAAATCTATTGTTCTAATCTTCAAAAAGGAAAATTTTATTCTTGTTAACTTCCTCAATCTTCTTCTTCACAATAATCTTTTTCTCAATTCATGTTACTTTAAAATAAGTTGATTCGTTTTCTCTATGATCAATTTTACCCTCTTTTAGTTCTGTCTTTACAACCTTTGCTGAATCTCATTGCTTCCTTTTACCAGAAACTTTCCTGTCACTGTTATCCTTCTTTGATTACCTCTGGATTCATTTGTATCTCTTGTACTTAAGCTCCAACCATTTTTTTCAAGTTTACTGAACATGTTTCTATACTTTATAACATATATATATTCATCTATTCTGATGATACTGTTTGATCCAATTCTAAATTGACTCTCCAAGTTTTGCCTCTTATTGCTCTCACTTATTTATTATGTCATCTACCATGTATTTACCTTTGGACTATCATGCAACCCCATATCTTGCATTATGTCAACAGCAAGTAGATCAAATTTCTTTGCTCTTTGGGTTTTTCCATAGAATCTGATTTTTAACTGCAGAAATTCCCTGTCCAGAGTGGTGCAAATTTGCTTATCATCATCATGTATTGTTGTGACATAATCTTCTGTGTATGATTTGCACCTTGAATTATCCTATAAGAATGGAATAATATTCCCTTTTATTTGCCTTATCCACATGAATAATAGTTCCACCATCATTTATGCCTCTGCCATGGTATACTTGGTTGGAAACGTCAGAGGTGTGTCCTAGATATGTCCCAGAAACAGTCATATGTCTTCAAACCTATCAGAAAATGTGTCCTGTCAAAAAAATTGATCAAGTGTCATTGGAATGCCCCAATTGAGTCAAGTGTTCTTGCCAACTCTGGCCAGCTGTGGAAAAGGTCTAGATGCTGAAAGATGATGACATCCAGCATTGTACCACAATGTATACTTCCTATTGGATTCTTGAATGTATCATAATTAGTAGATGCATCAAATACGTTACTTTTATTTATTGATGCCCTCAAAGTTTGAGGAAACTTGTCAATATGTCCTCAAATAACCTTCACAACCCAGACACATCATGCATCTGTTATCAAATCCTTTCAATTACAAAAATTATTTGTAGAAGTCACAAAAGTAAGACCTATTGTCCTTCTTTTTCCAGAATTGTATTCAAGAATGGAACAACTCAACTCAATATTACTGATAGTTTTATTCAAATACATCCACTTTCTTTATTCTTGTCAAAGAAGATTTTTTTCCATTTTTCTCTTTGTCAAAAGCCTAAAGCCTCATTTGTTGATTACATCTCTAAAATTGAGAATTATAGCATTTTCAGTATTGTTCAGTCATCCTTGAAATTTATTATAATAGATTTGGAAAAATTATTTTGTACTAAGTTCCCAAAACCAATCACACTAGATGCTTTGATACAAACCTAAACTTCCCTCTCCCATCATCACCACATTTGTTGTATTAGATAATCTATTTTTAGAGGATCAAAACCTTTTCTTACATTCACAAAGTCACCAAGTTGCTATTGAGCTTATCAATTGTATTTATTGCCCACTACTTGCACTTTTCTTTTACCTTTCCTCTTTCTCTACAAATTTATTCATATCATATATTTTCAATATATAATTTTCCTTCACATTGTTGTGGAGATACAAAAGTGTTGAATTCCATGTTAGTCTTTAAACATTACACCAAAACCTCCACTGTTTGATTTTGTGATTTCTTGAATCCATTTTGCAGCAACCTCATATTCATCCTCCAAACATTGCAATCAGACTGTAGTGAGAGTCAAAAATCTCGTGTCCTCTTAGCTGATAAAACTTTCAACAAATTGAGTATTTTAATAATGCATAAACAGTTCTAAATTTTCACATTTTTCAACCCACCCAGAGGAGAATGCTTTTGAGAAAAAGCATATCACAAGCAAGATTTTTACTAGTTTGTATTCAAAAAGTAGAATTTTTGCTCAAACATAAGTGGATCATTGTCTAATTCTTGAAATGAAATAGCAGCAAACTACCTATTATAACTTTGGCTTTGGCTAGTTTATCATTGGGATCAAGAAACTCTAATATTCCATTTATGATTTCCATGCACAAAAACTCGTTTTTTCCAATGTCAAAAGCACCATTTTCAGAACTGATCCCCTTTTACCTTGTAGCTATGTTTTGTGGTGTTCTGTGTTCTCATATCTCCAGGCAGCAAGACTAATTATCTTCCTGTCTGTAGCATGTCACAACTGTAACCATTGTAGAAACATGGAGGAGTTATTATGAGAAAATGGCAGATCCTATCAATGACATTGCATGGTTGCTCAGGCAACAAGAAGAAATCTAAGTCAATCTCAATCTCATGAAATTTGCAACACATCCAAGCAGTTCAACTCAGCAAAATCAATAGAAGAATCCTGAAACTACAGCTAACCAAATGCATGTTACCCTTTGCCATCAGACCAGGGAAGAAATTGACCAAATCATCATCAACAATTATACCAAAGCAGCATATCATTTTAGGCAGGTTCAAAGACCTTGGTTGCTAAGTTTAAGATGAAACCTGAACCCACTCTCATATTCATCACAGACCTAAATCACAGACAAAAAGGGGTATTGGGTAATATTAGTAATCTATGTAGTTTGTCAAAAATGGCATATAAAACAAATTACTTGCTAATGAGTCCAAATTTCAGTAAGACTCTCAAACAAGCCTGTACCTTATCATAAAAAGATGGGACAGGGTAAATATAAGGTCATCTTGAAGGAAGGAAAAAAGGTTTTTTTGTATCATTAGTTTGATTGTCCAGTTGGCTACCTCAAATCTTAATGTTCTAGAGGGAGTGCACCATGAACCAATCCTATTCAAAATCATCATTTAAATTGCAAATATTGAAAATATTGAAGCAGCAGTAGTAGCAGCAGCAGTAGTAGTAGCAGTGTTAAGAGATAATCTTCATAAGTTGGATTTGAAAATGGTGCCATTGGTCAGTGACCATTGACTTGACATAATTTGCTTTTTACTTCAACACCAACAACTGACTTGTTAGGGGTGGAGAAAACCCCTTCTTCACCTTGTCAATGCCTAAGTAAAGTTGAATGCCGCGGCTTTACCACCTTTTTTCACAACATTCACAACCAGTATTACCATATCAAAATATCATGTGGCTATCACCTACAAGGTACTTGTCACGGCCCTGGAGAACTAATTTAATGTCATGGTTCAAAAAAGGAAGGCAAAGTCCACTGAGTAATAGTAGATCAGTAGATCATAACACTAACTATCAAGTCCTCTCACTTGAAGGACATTCTCAACAAAGTCAAGGTCAAGCAAGTAAAAATGTAGTGAAACAGGATAAGAAGAAGAAAAACAAGAAAACGGCATTCAACAAATAGAAGAAAAAATGTGATATGCAGGAAAACAATACACCAGGATCCAAAGAGAACAAAGTCAAGAGTTAAGTTCTTACCATTGTTGGGAGCATCACTTGGCCTGGACCATCCCCAGCAGACTGCACTGTAAATTCTGCACACCCCAAGTATCAGCCACACAAGTCCAAGAATATGAAGATGGCCAAGGATTGGTCAAATGTGACAATGTGGTCACAGATACTGCCAATGCAGTGTTCATTGATTGGCTTGAACACCCTTGGCCATACTGATGACAGATCAAAGTTCACTTGGTTTGAAACAACATTCTCATATTGATATTATTATGTGCAAACATTTTGTTGCTAAAATCACAAAAATGTGTGATGGTCAAAGAGGTTTTGTTTTGATGTCCTCCACTGTAGAACTGGAACTGAAGAATGGCAAACAAAAAATAATGGTGATTTTGATTTTCATTGTATTTTGTATATGTTAGGTTGATTGAAATATGGGTATACAATAAACATTAATGGGAATTAAGTACTTTCCACATGACCCAAACATTTAGGAAGTTTTGGTGTTTTGGATGTGGTGTGACAATATGTCATCATTATGTTTGATGTTTTTAATGAAATAGGTTTTCAAATAGTTTTATTGCATATCATTCCTAACTACAATGGTCCATTCAAGCACTGCTCCACTTGTGGTATGCTCTCATCATTGCCATGTTAACCCAGCAAGTCATGGTCAAGTCAAACATTTCTTCATCAGTTGTTTCCCTCAAGTAGTCAGTTTCATTCACTTCAGCCATGCCATTCAATTGAATACTTCATCTTGGCTTGATTTTTTACCTTCCGATTGGGAATTTTTGACCAATCCTGCTGCAAGGTGCTGGTCATGCTTCAGGATTTAGCTTGCTAAAGGCAGAAACAAAACTGACTCAGGCAAAAAAGTAGCTATTGGTTAGTTTGTGTTGTCTTGAATTTTCACATAACACCACAAAAACATTGGGTCCAGTTATTGACATCCCCAGACATCTTTGGTAAAATGTAATCATTGCACTGTATTCTTCATTCAGTCATTGATGAGTGGGTCACAATTATTATGCTTATTTTCTTTGATAATAGTATTGATAACCAACTCTTGTCATGATTTCAGGAAACTGACACCTCTTTCAGGTATTGAAAGATATTCTTTTGGGAAATCAAGACAATCTCACCAGACCATTGGTACTGAAGGGAAGGGGACTATTCCAGCTTCAATTTCACAATAAAAAAGGGAAATGGTATGGTATCAAAATTGAAAATTAACTCAGAATCCCTGGACTTCCACACTAATTGATATTCCCTTAGAATTGAGCCCTCAAAACAAAGGATTGCATGTCCCTTCCAGAGCAATTCTTAGTGAACATATTTTCCAATCACATCCTCCTTCTTTGGAACTGATTTCCATACAAGAGGATAATAATGTTTGGTGAAAACACTAAAATGAATCAATTTTGGTTTGTCTCAATTCCATGTATCATTTGACAACTTTGAGATTGTTTGCACACAGAGGGACACCTATATGAAAAGTGTGTGGAAATCTCTAGGTCTCAAAGCATTGGAAGGATCAATGAGTCTATGGATGGTTCTTATTGGTCATAGTTGACCAGTCATCAATCATGAAACCATTTGTGGCCTTAATGTACACACATCTTGGCTCCACTTTGATGTATGACATAGAAAAATGATATCCTTGAGTTTGTCATTGTCCCCTTGTCTTCTAAATCCCAATAAACATTTTCACAACTATACCAATGTTTTTGACTGCCAAGTTGGTGCTATCTTGGTGACTTATAGTTCACAAAAAATCAATGATGCTGATTTTGAACTTGCTGTCAGAGTCAAAAAACATCTCTCCATTGACGTGATCCTGATCAAATTTTGTATGATATCTTACACATTCATACTACAAAACTACAACATATCAGGGCATCTGCTGACTCAATCACATTGACCAATTCAATATATATATCCACTTCATTCATAGCAATTATAATATTGCTGATGACATTTTTTGCCTTGACCTCAATGAGTCAACTCTCTCAAAGGGAGAGTGAACATTCATACTTAAGGAATCAGTTCTCAAAGGAATGGATTTTTAAAACAAACCACTCATTGTTGAGTATTTTCTCCTCTATCGCGTTTTTGTGACAAAGATTTGATGGATCAAAAAATTTGATTTTTGGCAACAAAATAAATCCGGCAGAGTCCTTAAATGCAAACAAAAATACTGTGTCCAATATTTCAATAGAGTCCTTGACAGTAAATGAATCAGTCTCACCATTTGATGGCAAAGATATGCAGTGGAAAATTGCTCTCACTTACTTCATGATGTTGCCACTCTTACACTGGTTCCACTCCCCACTTTGTCACCCTGGTTTCCATCAAATGCATGCTATGCTGTAGACTTGTTGTTATCACCTCTACCTACACTGACAAATTGAATGATTTCATTGTGATTCTTGTCAACAAGCCAAGGCATCTGACTTTGACCATGATTCTTCTTTCTGATAGGGGTATTACAAGAGCTATTGAGAGGAAGTTGTTTTTGATATAATAGGCTCAAAGTCTGCATCAATACAGATAGACCTTAGAACTTAGAGATATAAAATGGTTTTTTCAGCAGGATATGGATGTTCTAATTATATTGTTGCCTTGAGACTGTGGATGCTGCAATAGATCATCATAGCAACCCTCATCATAGTTGAATGAAACCATATAGGTGTAAAAATTACACTTCACTGGTTTAAGATAATTTAGAATTTCTCACATGTTTCAAAATACTTGGCCTAAAAACTTTATTATTGAGAGTCACTAGGAAGTAAGATTTGACATGAGGGACGATTCCCTGTTTTAGTTCATTGAAACATAGCAATTTAGAGATGTGCAAATGAATACAAGAAACTTTGGTTGTATCATGTGAATGTGATTACAGAGTTCAGTAGAAAAGAGTATCAATGGCATCAAGGTTATTTTCAAGGAGAGTAACCATGCTGGTTGATCCAAATATCCTAACTTGAACAAAACAAGGAAATCATAAAGCTCAACTACAGAAAAAGTCAGCATGCTCATTCAATAACAAGTCAACCTGACAGAATGGAGAACCAAAGGCAGTAGCATAAAAAGAATAAAAAGTTAGGAGAGCATAGCAAGCTAGCTTACAATGACATATTCCTTCAATTTATTAAATTTCAAAAGAAAGAAAGTGACCTTCAGTTCAACTAATATTTGCTAGAGGAATTCATTCTCTGAGGAAAATTAGAAATTATCCTCATGCAGAGGTGTTCCAATAAAAAATACAAGCTACATATGACATCATAGTCATTGAAATTGACAAAAGATTTCACAAACAAGAAGTTTGAAAACATGAACCAGAACACAGAACAAAATAATCACCAGGCTACAATAATTTAGAGTGCAAATGAAGAATATCAAATATCACTGATATTTTAAAAATTACCAACCACATTTAGGATCAATATTTTAAACAACCTACTAGAAAATTTGGTGCCCATAGTGAACCATCTAATGATCCATCTTGTAAAGGATCTCAGTTACCCAGACTACCTTGCCCTGGAAGATATATGTTAGAAGTCAATCGTCAGGCATATTATTGTTTTTATTCAAGAAGAATGAAAGAGTGAAAGAGGAAGGTGACTCAGAAGGACACATGTTGATACTTTATAAAGAATGGATGCAAGGAAGAGGAGAGTTGATCCCACCTAAATTAGACAATGTGAAGAATATTATCAGTCATGGGTCCATTGGTACCAGCAGTCAAACAGAAGGAGACTATCAACAAAAAGAATTCAAAGCACAATGCCATAATTGTAGAAAAAAGGGATAGGGAATACTATATTACATTGACATAACAAGAAAGAAAGTAGGGATATAACTCCAGATAAATTTTAAGCTTGCTAAATATTCCCCCATTCACCAAAAGTTTAAGGTCCAAAACTTTGAGTACACTCATAAATACCTGCAAATACACTCCAATCATATTGAATAATTTTGTAAGTTCTAATTTTTGTACACATTATTTCATTTTTCAATTAAGAAAGATATAATTATGGATTTCTTGTTGTCTATATAGCAGTGTATGCTTCATCAATTTAGCTCATTTGATTAGTGTGAGGAAAGATCAAATTCAATAAACTTAGGGTAAGCTACAAGTGCATATATAAGTGGAAAAAATTGAATTGACTCAAATTTCTAAATATTCAAAAAATTTTGTATTCTACTTTTATTTGACAAAACATTTGAGTTTACATAAATCAAAATTGTGATATTCAAAGTTTTACAAGATATGTATGCAAATATGCCCTATTGATGGGCATTATCAACATTATCATTCATTTACAAATTACTGTTGGCTCAGAGATGGAAAAATCATGCTTTGTACCTAATGAAAATTCAGGAATATTTGATGACAAGAAATCAATAAAATCATGTCAGAATATTAGACAAAATGACTGCCACCAATTTTTTTGAAATATCCACCAAACAGATAGTAAGAAATGTTTTCGAAATGCTATTTATCATATTCTATCCAAAATTACTGAATATTTCAATTCTATCACTATGTATTCATCTATGGCAAATGTATTGGGTTCAATGAAGCATATAGCATCTAACCTGCATGACCAAATGATTCCCACATACTTTGACTACAAAACAAAAATCAAAACAAGTATGGATAGGTAGCAGTTGTAGAAATCATACCCACCAAACATGAAATAGGTAACAACAATAGTGAAATCATCCCTACTTCTTAAGAAACTTCCAACCCCTATCATTAGTACCAAGAATATGAACAACCCTCACCAAGAACTATGACATTCCAGTGAAGCCACTACTACAGCTATTTGAGCACCCATATGCATTAAGATTTTAGGCAAATGTGATACTTATCAAGCCTGGACTATAGGGAAATCAAAACAACATTGTTGGAGTAAGAGCCTAATAACAAGATCTACAGTACCCAAATATACATGAGGAACTTTTTCAACTGGAGATAAACCTGAAAACGTTTTGAGTCTTATCTGGGTTCTCAAATCCAAGCAGATTGTAGCAAACTCTGGAGATGGTGTGTGATCAGGATGAGCCAAGGACCAAGGAATATAATGCACCAGGTATTCCACAACCAATAAGGAAGGTCAAAACCAATAAAGTTAAGTTCATTTTATAATATGATTCTCATCATTTCTTATCCTACTAGAGAATAGGCTTGCTTACACTACTAGAGAAGTGGCTGTTTAAATCCAATAAAGATAAATACATTTTTTACTATATTGTGAAAAGCAAGTGAGAAGTGAAGAGTGAAGTAGATCCAGTTTATATTTACACACATTTGGCAAAATCTTCATTGGTACTATCAGAACTCATACCCTCAAGAGGAAACTGCGTTACTATGGCTAACAGTGCATCTTTCCTGGATATACATAAAACCTCCATAAATGCATCTACAATAACTACATCAACCTCAATACAAATTGAATAATATTACTCAGGGATGTCACCTTTAATTAATGTAGAATTGGCATGAATCAAGGTACCTGCCCTGCTTGAAAAGGGATGATGCTACTGAAAAATATGACATAAAGAGAACCAAGTTCCCTCTAATTTGTTGAGCAACCAAAATAAGAAACAAGATATCACCATTCCTTTTGATTGGATTCAGGAAATGCAAAAAGAAAATAATCCTATCATGATTAATGGCAATGAAAACAGTGAAGGTGAATCTAAAACACTGAACCTGATTCAAATCAGATTGACAATAGAAGCCAAGTTAACAAGACATGACCTTTTTTCACACCAAAATCAAGGAAAAACAAAATATCTAGAAGTCTTTGTACAAAAAGTGGGATAATTCAGCATAGCTATGGTACTCAGAAATTTTTTTTTTGTATCTAACATTTCCATTTTCAAAAAACAATCCATGAAGAACCTCAACTTTTTAGGAAGTATCAAATCATCTGGTTAAAAGTCAGAACAAATAATGGAAAACAACAATTTAAATGAATTTAGTGATTCCAATCATATTACTCCATTCCATTAATTTGACAACAGTTGAAGTGCAAATAGATTGTCAAGAAAGCAAGCTTTGGAGTTTTTAGATAATATCATAGGCCTGAATTCAGTTGAATTGTAGGAAATGAGATGCATATGAATTATTCCCTAATTGTTTATGACATTGCACTCCAACTACTACTGGCAAGAAAGTTGTTTTTAGCTTCAAAGGCAAGATTGAAAATGTAAAAACAGTCTGTCACTGGAAAAAATTATTGAGAAGAGATCTTTGTTGATTACTCAAGGGAGTTAAACATATGAATGCTCTAATCCTGAACAAAAACATATTTTGACTTGCACAAGTTACAAATAGCCGAAATGAGGTATTAAGTATTCTAACAGGATTGGATTCAAAAAATAAGGGGAAGAAGTCAATCAACACCATTACTCATGAAAAAGTAGAGAGATAACAGTTTCTATGGTGATTATATGGATGAAAACCTGTTTTTGGAGACAAATAAGAAATGAAGGATTCAACTTTAAAGTTGAATGCAATCTGGAAATCTTCTTGACTTTTAATGTTTGTTTTCTAAGAAACTGAGTTTTGAAACAAAGCTAGACCAACTGCACTTCAGTGCAAACCTGGACAAGTAAATTTTTAAAATTACTGTGAACCATGGCTAGTGCAATTTTAATGTAAAATTCAGTATGACACAGCTCATACTGTGTGAGACTATCAGAAGATATTCCTGCAAATCAGACACAGTTCTAGTCTGATATGGGTAAACAAGTATATTTACTTAGGCATTTATGACCTGACATCCAGAAAATGCTACATGTAATCAAGTACATATTGAACACTGGAAATTATGGTCTCAAGATAAACCCAATTTTCAGGTATTTAGTAGCTTCTTAAATACAAAAATGATAGTAACACTAGATGAGTACTGTCCAGCTTTATTTCATTTGTTTTGCACCTATTCCATGGTAACTCATCAATGACTAACATTTTGTCAATTTGAAGTAGTGTGGGTAGCACTAACCAAAGGAGTAAAGGAAAAGATGCTAATTGCAACTACTGACAAGTAAGAAGTTCCATGTATGATATCTCATAATTATATGCATTATAATCTTCAAACCATTTGTCATACAGAGTGTACTAATATTGCACAAAAAATTGAATGTTAGTTTTTGCTTTTTTGTCACCATTTGTAGAGTTATGTACTTTTTGTAATATTTTGTGTGGGTACAATTTGTACTATTTTTTTGTGGTATGTACTTTTTGCAATTTTTTGTGTGGGTACAATTGGTACTATTTTTTGTGGTACACACATCAAAAATGATTTGTGACCATATTCTTTTGTAGTTTCTCCAAAATTTCAACCAAAGTACCTACTGAAATCTTAAATCTTCCATCTTCCAAAAAATCTTTTGGAAGGTATCTTTT
>JACCDI011356000.1_pt1 | contig 14354 bp, 18 predicted proteins | sample 7442791 | NCBI WGS metagenome assembly JACCDI01 (sample SAMN15323434, study PRJNA562643) | freshwater metagenome | isolation source: river surface water | place: USA:Blue River Watershed | collected 2017-08-15 | reverse complement strand
TTCCCACGTGGACTCAAAGACGACTTCACTCGTCTTCATGATCGCGAGACGAAGTACAAGTTCGTAGTGCATGCTGAGATGAATGCGATCTACAACGCGACCTACAATGGCACTTCTCTCGATGGTGCTACACTCTACGTGTATGGTCTTCCGATCTGTTCTGAGTGTGCCAAGGGTGTCATTCAGGTCGGGATCAAACGAGTAGTCATGCCGAATCAGAAGATGGACGGCAAGTGGCTCGACTCGTGGATGAATAGCATGAACTTCTTTGACGAAGCAGGAGTTGACTTTGACTTCATCGATTTTGATCCTCGGGCAGAATCCCGGGAACAACCCTAAGGCTTACCACTACAAGAACCACACGATAGATCGGCTCAACAAATGGGCCGATCTTCTTGGCATTCGGTTCTATTCATTCTTGAACTGTAGCGACGTGCGAGGTGACATTAAGTTGAAGGATGTCGATCTTTCCTATGTACAATCTGCAGTCATGGGTTATAATAAAGTCATAGCTCTCGGTGGATTCCCGTCTACCGTTCTAGCTCGCATAAATACTACGCACTTCAGGTTACCGCATCCTTCACCAAGGAATCGAGTCCTGAATGATAAGAATGAATTGAATCGAATTCTAGATGAATGCAAGAGGTATCTGAATGAATAAGGTTGCCATCATCATGGCGCGCGGCATTGAAGGGTGTGGCGTGACGAAATACACCGTTGAGCAGGTGAAGTGGCTTAAAGCTCATGGCTATCAAACCAAAGTATATGCATCGAAGGACAAGACGTTCGCTCGCAAGAACGCCCATGATCTTGGTGATGTAGATCTGTTTAAGTTTGCCGATGAAGCCCAGATCAATCGCTTCATCGAAGAGTGCAACAACTCTGATCTGATCTTCATCAACTCGCTTCCTGCCCTTGGCAATGGTCGCGGCGCCGGTGCTGGCGATGAAGCAATCGACAACTGGGTCAAAGCACTCAAGGCTTTCAAGAAGCCGGTGATCTTGATTCAGCACGACCATACGATCTATTCGATCAAGCGCAATGCGGCCCTTGATGAAGCGATCGATGCCGCTGACTTGATCTTCGCTCATGCTCGTACAAATGACTTCTCTGACTATGTTAAGGAGCGCGAGTCAGGTTCGTCTCTGATGTCGTTCTTTGGTGAAGAAGAAGCAGACTCAAAGAAGATTCTGAACTTCCAACCGGGCCTTGACTTCGAGCTGAATCGCAAGAAGTACTGGAAGGACATCAGTGTCCAAGATCCGTGGCACCACAAGTGGATTGGTCGTTGCACCTCTTGGAAAGGTTTCGACTTGATGTTCGAATGGCACAACAACTATCTGATGCCGAACCAACATCTGACGACCTTTGAAGGTATCGAAAAATCACCGGCGTTCCTTGCTTTCAAGGAAATCAGCGACTTCTACAACGAGATCAAATCTGACCCGAAGGATCAAGGTTGGACTGGTCGTTATGGCCAAAAGGCTTCAGTCTACGGTCCGTACATCAATGAAGATCTTCTTGACCGCGTGTCGAAAGTTGGTTTTGGCTACCAGTTGTCGATCCTGAAGCAGAAGTTCATCGAGAAGTCGATTGAGTACACTCACTGTGAAGTGGCGTCGGTTGGTACAATTCCGGTGTTCCGTAAAGAGTATGGTGAAATCTGTCGCCATCGCGTGACAGGTGATCCACTTGCTAAGTCCAAAGATAACTTCACCATTTGGCTCTCGAAAGAGAAGTCAGACATGGAAGATGCAATAAATACAGTCAAGAGACTCGCTGCCGATCCGGTCCTCCGTGACGAATGGCGCGAAGGTGCATATGCTTTCTACAAAGCGCACCAAGACTCTGAGTACGTATTTGAAGATCTTATGAAACAGGTGAAGGATAATCTATGACTTTTACGCACGCCTCTATCGTTCCGCTTATCGGTGGTGAAACAATCGGATCTGAGCGAGCGTTTGGTCGCCGCCCAGAGTACATGATGTCGTATGAAGCCTTCGCGGCAAACGACAGCCACATCGTAAATCACTACAAAGGTGATGTTCCTTACTACGTGCTTGACAAGGGCGGTAAACCCCACATGAATGTCGACGTAGTCTCGTCGGTGTGCCCGTGTGCAGGTCTGAGTCAGTTGTCACATGGTTTCGGCGATCACAATGAGAACAACAAGTGGATGCGTATCACGACTGAGTATGTTCTTGGTGAACTGAAGCCTAAGGTCCTATGGGGTGAGAATGCTCCTGGCTTTGCGGGTAAGATCGGTGAAAACGTTCGGAATGAACTGAAGGCGATCGGCAAGAAGAACGGCTACACCATGTCTGTATACCGTACGAAGACTCTTCTGCATGGTGGTCCTCAGATTCGCGAGCGTTCGTTCTACTTCTTCTGGCAAGGCGATAAGACTCCGCTTCTGCACTACTACAATCGTCCATACACGAAGATCGAAGATGTTCTGCTCGGCATCAAGTCGAACTATCAGATGGAACCGATCAATAAGAAGACTCCGTCGAAGGACGATCTGTACTACAAGTTCATCCTTGAAGAGATCCATGGCGGCATCACTCATCGTCAGTTTTCTGACATCGTAGAGCCTCAGAAAGTTCGTAACAGCGACGTCTTCTCGTACATCGAGCGCATGGGTTACAACTACATGCAAGTCGGTGAGTGGATGGCTAAACATGGATACGAGAAAGAAGTCGAGAAGTGCAAGTATCGGCATGAGAAACTCGGCCGTGGCGAGAACATCATGCGTCGTGGTACGATCATTCCCAAAGACTACATCGGCGCTTTCGTTGGTCACTACCCAACCATGCTGACTCACCCTCATGAAGATCGTTACATCACTTACCGCGAAGCAATGACGATCATGGGTCTGCCTGAAGACTTTGAACTCGTGAATGCTGGAACTAAAAACGCCAACCACATTTGCCAAAACGTTCCGGTTCAAACCGCGACCGACATGGCGACAGAAGTCGTAGAATATCTGAAGGGCAATCGTTCTATGGTTGACACTGACTACGTTTTGCAGTATAATCATACTCAGAAAGCGGAGTATTCCGCGAAAGAACAAACTTTGGAGAACTTCTTTTGAACCAACACTTTATTATGGACTTCGAGACTCTCGGGCAAGATGTCTTTGAGATCCCGATGCTTGATTGCTCGTATGTGGTTTTTGATTGGGATCGCTTTACCTCCGAAAACCCGTACACTCTCGAAGAACTCGTTGGCCTTACGCGAAGAGACAAACTCGAGATGACGCATCAGGTACGTGAGCACGGCGCTAAGTATGTCCAACGCGACCTCGATTGGTGGCTCTCTCAAGGCGACAGCGCAAAGAAAGTACTGAAGCCCAGCCCAACCGATGTTCGCGTCGAAGTCTTCATCAACAACTTCATCGACTACCTGAAAGGCGTGGGTAAGATCAACTACTGGTGGTCTCGCTCGAACACCTTCGATCCGATCATCCTTCTGCGTTGGGCTAAGGTTGTCGGTCGTCAAGCTGAGATCGAAGAACTGTTGAAGTTCTGGCTCGTGCGTGACACTCGCACGTGGATCGATGCAAAACTGAACTTTCCCAAGAAGAACGGGTTCTGCCCTCTTTCCGACGAAACTTATTGGGAAAACACCTTTGTGAAACATGATAGCCGATACGACATCGCTGCCGACATCCTTCGTCTGCAGACGATCGCACGTATCGAAAATGATATGGAGCAACCTGCACGATGAAAGAAGAAAATTTAGGCGCAGTACGTGAAGCTCTCGGTATTCCATACACTCGGCAGATTCCACTTGAAGCTATCGCGGCTGCCGCGGCTTCACTCGAATACGGCGCAAAGAAATATGCCGATAGGAACTGGGAGAAGGGTCTTCCGTGGCAACAGATGATCGATAGTCTGAAGCGTCACGTTGAAGACTTTGAACGTGGTCATGACTACGACGACGGTGAAGATGGATCCGATCTTCATCAAGTGTGCATGATCATGGCTTCTGCTATGATGTTGTGTGCTTCAGTCGTTCGTGGTATCGGAGTTGATGATCGTATGCCAAAGGTCGATGAGAAAGCATTCACTGCCAAGCAGTGTGCTAAGTTCATTGAAGGACAGTTAAAACATGCAAGACCAGTGAAAGGTAAATAATGCAATTACAAATTTCAGTAGATGAACTCAGAAAGAAGAAGCTGTTCATCGCTACTCCAATGTATGGTGGACAATGTGCTGGGATGTACACTAAGTCGACTAATGACTTAGCCATGTCTTGTGCTCAGCATGGGATCGAGGTTCGGTTCTATTACCTGTTCAACGAGTCTCTGATCACTCGAGCAAGAAACTACTGTGTTGATGAGTTCCTGCGTTCCGATTGTACCCACCTGATGTTCATTGATTCCGACATCGGATTCAACTTCAAAGACGTCCTCACGTTGATGCATCTGTCGAACTCTGCTGATGAGTACGGGGTTATCACTGGGGCGTATCCGAAGAAGACGATCGCATGGGAGAAGATCAGAAAGGCTGTTGAGCGTGGATTTGCCGATCCTAATCCGTTCCAACTCGAACACTTCGTTGGCGACTACGTCTTCAATCCCGAAGGAACCGGTTCTTTCAGAATCGATGAACCCGTAAAAATCCGCGAGGGTGGCACTGGCTTCATGATGATTCATCGTGAAGTATTCGAACGGTATGCTAAGGCGTACCCAGAACTTCGTTACATTCCTGACCACGTTCGCACTGCTCACTTTGATGGTAGCCGCGAGATCACGGCATTTTTCGATTGTGTGATCGATCCCGAGTCTAAGCGGTATTTGTCTGAAGACTACATGTTTAGCCAGTACGCTCGTAACATCGGGATTGATGTATGGCTCTGCCCGTGGATGCAATTGCAGCACGTTGGCTCTTACACGTTCGGTGGTTCTCTGTCTGCTATGGCAGCTATTGAAGCTTCGCCTACCGCAAGTGCAGAATCAAATGTCAAGAATTATTTGACAAATCAACCATCTAATGGTATAAATAACTCTACTATGAACAGACAACAGCGTCGTGCTGCTATGAAGAAGGTGAAATAATCATGAAATTTAGCAATGAAACCATTAGTGTCCTGAAGAACTTTGCGACGGTGAATCCGGGGCTTGTGTTCAAACCCGGTTCGGTGATTCGGACCATGCATCCCCAAAAGACCGTGATGGCATCTGCCACTGTCTCTGAAAACTTCGAGAAAGTAGCTCGAGTCTACGACCTCTCTCGTTTCCTCGCAACTCTGTCGATGTTCGATGATCCGGACGTCGAGTTCACGGAAGACAAGTTCATTATCTCTTCTGGCCGTAGCAAGGGTTCATATACCTACGCCGCAGAAGCGATGGTCGTTGCTCCGCCGGAGAAGAACATTCAATTCCCGAAAGCTGAAGCCAACGTCTCTATCAATTGGAAAGACCTTGATTCGGTTATCCGCGCAGCAGGTGTCCTGAAGCTCTCTGAGATCGCATTCACATCAGATGGGTCGAACATCAGCCTTTCCGCAGTTGACTCTAAGAACCCGACTGCAGATGCTTATGATGTTGTCATTGCTGACAATGTCGACACCGAACCTTTCCGCATGATCATCAAGGTTGAGAACCTTCGTCTGATGCCGAATGATTATGAAGTCGCCCTGTCGACCAAAGGACTTGCCCACTTCAAGTCGCCTAAGGTTGAATACTACATCGCCCTCGAAGCAAAATAAGGAGAACCCATGCAACTTACTCTTAATGAAATCGCTGCAGTCGTGCAGCTTATTGATGTTGTCACTGCTCGTGGAGCGTTCCGCGGTGAAGAACTGAGTGAAGTCGGAGCTCTTCGTGACAAGTATGCGGCGTTCGTGAAGTCTGCACAAGAAGCTCAAGCTGCTGAAGAATCGGTTGACACGAAAGCAGAAACCGAGTAAGATTACCTCTCGGGCACAGGAAATAGTTTCTGTGCCCACCTTTATCATGAATGGAGTGAACAATGGAAGAATTTCTCTGGGTGCAAAAGTACCGTCCTCGTACTGTTGCCGATACCATCCTTCCCAAAGATCTGAAGGACACATTCCAAAAATTCGTCGACGACAAGAACGTGCCAAACCTCCTGCTCGCGGGTCGTGCAGGCGTGGGCAAGACGACTGTTGCTCGAGCTATGCTTGACGAACTCGGTGCAGACTATATCGTCATCAACGGGTCGATGAATGGAAACATCGATACTCTTCGCGTTGACATTCAGAACTTTGCTTCGACCGTTTCATTCTCTGGTGGCCGCAAGTACGTCATCCTCGATGAGGCTGACTACCTGAACGCGAACTCGACTCAACCCGCGCTTCGGAACTTCATGGAAGAGTTCTCGAAGAACTGTGGGTTCATCCTGACGTGTAACTTTGTCAATCGTATCATTGAGCCTCTTCACTCTCGGTGTTCGGTCGTAAACTTCACGATCAACTCTGCAGATCGTCCTAAGCTTGCGGCACAGTTCTTCAAGCGAACTCTCGGTATCCTTGATGCTGAGAACGTGCAGTATGAACAGAAAGCAGTCGCTGAACTGATCAACACATACTTCCCAGACTGGCGTCGAGTTCTCAATGAACTGCAGCGTTACTCTGCGACTGGCCGTATTGACTCGGGTATTCTTCGGAACAAGTCCTCTGAAACTATCGATCAACTCATCGGTCACATGAAAGCCAAGAGCTTCAGTGAGGCTCGTAAGTGGGTTGCTGAAAACTCTGACATTGATTCAGCTACGCTCTATCGTGCTCTGTACGATACTCTGCCGACGAAAGTCGGGTCAACCTCGTCTGTTGCCGGAGCAATCGTTATCCTCGCAGAACACGAGTACAAAGAAGCCTTTGTGGCTAATCCCGAGATCAACCGAATGGCAGCTATCATCACCCTGATGGCAGAGATCACAGATTGGAAGTGACATGGGTTGGCTCGACAAGTTCAAAGCAAAGGAAGTTCCGAACTGCTTGATCTGTGGCCAAAGGGTCAAGGGCGAGAACTTTAGCACAGTGAAGTATCGGTATGGTCTAGAAGAAGGTCAGATCGGTACTGCACATCTGTGTGAAAAATGTACACGATATGTAGAAAAGAAGGACGACGAAGACTATGGCGAATCCCTTTGACTATGTGAATACGATTCTTCAATCGAAGACCAATATGATGCGGGGTTCGGAGAACGATAAGTTGGCTGAGGATGGCTATAATCCTTGGCTAACTAACATCGCCCTCTCATACCATGAAGACACGATTCTTCTGGCAAACCTGACAAATGTCAATCATCATCTTCCAAAGCGTGCTCAATACGAGTTACTTATAAATACAGTTAGACCCAAGAAGCGACAGTTTCGAAAGTGGGCTAAACCGGTGGAAGACGAAGATCTGGATTTAGTGTGTGAAGTTTACGCCTGTAATCGTAGAGTCGGACAAGAGTACTTATCTTTGTTGACACCAAAGCAAGTAGAATCGCTGAAAGAACAGCGACGTATTGGTGGAAAAGAGAAATGAACATAGTAGATAATCTTGTAGAGGTAGAACTACCATCGCAAGATTCTTTCCTGAAAGTGAAGGAGACGTTGACTCGAATCGGTGTCGCTTCAAAGAAGGATAAGATTCTGTATCAGTCATGCCACATCCTGCATAAACAGGGTAAGTACTACATCGTGCACTTCAAAGAGCTTTTCATCCTTGATGGTAAAGCAAATTCTCTATCTGATGAAGACAAGGCACGTAGAAATACGATCGTCAACCTTCTGGAAGAATGGGGACTTGTAAAAACAGTGAAGCCTGAGATCGTTCAAGATCCAGTTGCTCCTCTGTCGCAAGTTAAAGTTCTTCCACATAAGGAGAAAGACGAGTGGACGCTGACCGCGAAGTACTCTATCGGCAAACGAAAATAGTTGACATAATCAGCAACTTGGTTTATAAATAAGGGTGGGATGCCATATGGGTCCCACCTTTTTCCTTGCTAAACTTAGGAGGCAAACATGAACAACTTTGACCAATACTTCGTAGGCTTTGATCGCATCAACTCTGTGTTGAACGATCTACAGAAACAGGCTCTTAAGGCTGTTACCTACCCACCATACAACGTTAAGAAGACCGGTGAAAACTCGTATGCGATTGAACTCGCTGTCGCTGGCTTTGCTAAGCAGGACATCGACATCACCCTCGAAGATAACACCTTGAAGATCGAAGGCCGCGTCAAAGAAGACGCAGAGTCCGTTGACAAGACCTATCTTTACAAGGGTATCGCTGAGCGACCATTCAGCCGAACCTTCACCTTGGCCGACACCGTCGAGATCAAGAACGCAGAACTCATCAACGGCATGCTTCGTGTCTTCTTGGACAACCTAGTCCCAGAGAAGAAGGCGAAGAAAGTTGAGATCAATGAGCCTGGTGAAACCCAGTCGACTCATGGCTACTTGACTGAGTAATCCAAAATTGAAATGAAATGCTTAGGGGTCTTCGGACCCCTAAGTAGTTGACACCTCGTGCAAGATGGTGTATATTGATTCTTATTACATGAAGGAGTTCGCATGGGAAGTTTTTACACTTCAGTCCATCGCATGGGTGGAAGCATTCTATATCGTGGTTACACCGACAACGGCACGAGGATTCATGAGAGAGTCAAGTTTGGTCCGACGTACTACCTGAAGGCTAAGGAAGGTCAATGGACCGGCAAGTGGACCGCACTCGACGGGACTAAGGTCGAACCTATGACGTTCGACTCGATCACTGACGCCAAAGACTTTCTCGAGACGTACAAAGACGTTGACAATCTCAAGGTGTTTGGCAATTCGAACTACGTTGCGCAGTTCATCAATGATCGCTTCCCAGGCGAGATCAAGCCCAACCTACAGCACATCGCGATTGGTAACATCGACATCGAAGTTCAATCTGATGATGGGTTCCCATTCCCAGAGTTGGCTGCATATCCTGTGACCGCTATTGCTATGAAGAATAGCAAGAGTTCGATCTATCACGTCTGGGGTCTGAAGCACTACGACGCATCGAAGTGCACAACGGTCCCTGAAGGATGCATGGTTCGTTACGTCAAGTGTAATGATGAAGCCGAACTGCTGATGAAGTTCCTGACGTACTGGGAAGAACATTATCCCGACGTCATCACCGGTTGGAACGTTCGACTCTTCGACATTCCATACCTCATCAATCGTATCAAGCGTATTCTCGGTGAAGAATGGGCTAAGCGTCTGTCGCCTTGGAGCATCGTGAACTATCGTCAGATCGGCATCAAAGGCAAGTCTCTCGACACCTACGAGATCTATGGCGTTATGCAACTCGACTACATGGATCTATTCCAGAAGTTTGGTTACGTATACGGTCCTCAAGAATCGTACTCGCTCAACCACATCTGCCACGTTATCCTTGGTGAGCGCAAGCTATCATACGAAGAGTACGGTTCGCTTCACAACCTGTACGAGCAGGATCACCAGAAGTTCATCGACTATAACATTCGAGACGTTGTTCTGGTTGACAAGCTCGAAGCTCAAACTGGTCTGCTTGCTCTAGCACTGATCATCGCATACAAAGGTGGTGTCAACTATCCCGACACTCTCGGCACGACTGCGATCTGGGACTCGATCATCTATCGTTACTTGAGCCAGAAGAACATCGCGATCCCACCTTCGACTGACAAACATCGCCCAGAGTATCCTGGTGGCTACGTTAAGGATCCATTCGTCGGTCGTCATGAGTGGGTGGTGTCTTTCGACTTGAACTCGCTGTATCCTATGACGATTGTGCAGTACAACATGTCGCCGGAGACAATCGTTGAAGGTGCCCACTATGGCATGCCATGCGACGTTGACTTCTACTTGAAAGGTATCGAACTGCCTGAAGAGATTCGGAAGATGAACGTAGCCGTTGCTGCGAATGGTGTCATGTTCCGCAAAGACAAGCAAGGCTTCCTTCCGGAGATCATTGAGAGCTATTACGCTGAACGTAAGGCGACCAAGAAGAAGATGCTTGGCGTGAAGCAGAAGTATGAGGAGACTCATGCTGACGAGCTTAAGCGTGAGATGAACCAGCTTGACAACACTCAGCAAGCAATTAAAATTCTCATGAACTCACTTTATGGCGCTCTCGGGAATAAATACTTCCGGTACTTCGACATTCGAATCGCAGAAGGTATCACCCTTTCGGGTCAGCTTTCGATTCGGTGGGCTGAGAAGTACATGAACATCGCTATGAACAAGATCATGAACACGACTGCTATGGACTACGTTCTGTACATGGACACTGACTCTCTGTATGTGAACATGGCTCCTCTGGTCAAGAACGTCAAACCGGCAGATCCGGTCGCGTTCCTCGACAAGGCATGTGCTCAAAGGTTCGAGAAAGTTCTTGAAGACGCGTATGAAATCCTGTTCAAACAGCAGAACGCATTCAAGAATACGATGGTCATGAAGCGAGAAGCAATCGCAGACGCCGGAATCTGGACTGCGAAGAAACGGTACATCCTCAACGTTCACAACTCTGAAGGTGTGCAGTACGCTGAGCCGAAACTTAAGATCATGGGCATTGAAGCTGTGAAGTCTTCTACACCTGCGATCGTTCGCGGTAAGTTCAAGGAAGCCTATAAGCTCATGTTGAGTGGCACTGAGAAAGATCTTCAGAAGTTCGTCAGTGACTTCTATGAGGTGTTCAAAGGTCTGCAACCTGAGGACGTCAGTTTCCCTCGTGGTGTGAGTGAGATCGATAAGTGGGAAGATCGATCGACTATGTTTAAGAAAGGCGTACCGATCCACGTTCGTGGTGCAATCGTGTACAACCACTATGTGAAACAGCTCAAGCTTCGTGATGAAGAGATTAAGAACGGAAACAAGGTGAAGTTCTGTTATCTCAAGATGCCAAACACTATTGGCACGAATGTTATCTCATTCCCGCAATTCCTACCCAAAGAACTTGGTGTTCATAAATACATTGACTATGACACTCAGTTCGACAAAACTTTCAAGGAACCACTGAAACTCGTCTCTGACGCAATCAACTGGCAACTTGAACACGTAAATACTCTAGACTCATTTTTCGCATAAAATCGCAAGGAGAATCGCACAATGTCGCTAATGGATAAGTTGTTAAAGGCGTCTACGTTGAAGATGACCGCACCTCTACTCGACTCGAAGGTGTTTGGTAAGAAAGAAATGATCCCGACTCAAGTCCCGATGGTCAACGTCGCGCTGTCGGGTCGAGTCGATGGTGGTCTGCTGCCAGGTCTCACGATGTTGGCCGGTCCGTCGAAACACTTTAAGTCGGCCTTCGCACTGCTCATGGCCGCAGCATATCAGAAGAAGTACGATGATGCTATCATCCTCTTCTATGACTCGGAATTTGGTACGCCACAGGCCTACTTCGAGGCGTTTGGCATCGACATGACTCGAGTCATTCACACGCCTATCACCAACGTTGAAGAGTTGAAGTTTGACATTGTTCAACAGCTCGAGGCGATCGAGAAGAAAGACCACGTCATCATCGTTGTCGACTCGATTGGTAACCTTGCTTCGAAGAAAGAAGTCGACGACGCGGCTGATGGCAAGTCGGTTGCTGACATGTCTCGTGCAAAGCAGCTCAAGTCGGTCTTCCGTATCGTCACTCCTCACCTGAACCTGAAAGACATTCCGATGATCGTGGTTAACCACATCTACATGGAACAAGGTCTGTATCCAAAGGCTATCGTCTCGGGTGGTACGGGTATCTACCTCTCGGCTGACAACATCTGGATTCTGGGTCGTCGTCAGGAGAAGGAAGGCACCGAGATCAAGGGCTACCACTTCGTCATCAACATCGAGAAGTCTCGACACGTACGCGAGAAGTCGTCGATTCCGATCACCGTTACCTTCGATGGTGGTATCTCTAAGTGGTCGGGTCTTATGGAAGTCGCTGAAGAAGGTGGATACATCCGTAAGCCAAAGGTTGGCTGGTATGAAGCAGTCGATCCTGAGTCCGGTGAAGTCCTCTCGGAGAAGCTTCTTCGTGCGAAAGAAATCGTCGACAATGGCACTTTCTGGAAAATGATGTTTGACAAAACGAACTTCGCGGAATATATTAAGGATCGGTATACTGTAGCGACTCGTACTCTCATCAGTGAAGACGAAGCTCAAGTAAACATCGATGATGACGAGGACGATCTGGAGGAGTGATGTACGTCACTGATGGAAAACGCCACTTAGTTTGCATTCCATATTCTATCGAAAATCTTCACGAAATGGCGACCGATCTTAGTATTGGTCGCCATTGGTTCCACAAAAATCACTACGACATTCCGAAGAAACGAATGGACGAGATTGCGTCCAAATGCACAATCGTGTCTTCGAAAGACATCGTAAAAATCATTAGAGGTACGTATGATCGAACAAACAATTCTAGCGGGGATGATTCACAATGAAAGCTATGTTCGGACGGTTCTACCTTTCCTGAAAGACGAGTACTTCGACGACCAGAACGATAAGTTCCTTTACAACAAGATCAAGTCATACATCGATCAATACAATGGTCTGCCAACTAAGACCGCTCTTCGTATCGCGATTGATGAGTCGAACACTCTGAACGAAGAACGATACAAGCAGGTCACTGCTACGCTCGATGCGTTGTCTTATGACGAGAAGACCGATCAGTCATGGCTTATCGACACCACTGAAAAGTTCTGTCAAGACAAAGCGATCTACAACGCAGTTCGTCAGTCGATCTTAGTTCTCGATGGAAAGGTTAAGGAACTCGACAAAGGTGCGATTCCTCAACTACTGAGTGATGCACTTGGCGTAAGCTTCGACACCAACGTTGGTCACGACTTCCTTGAGAACTCAGATGAACGTTTCGAGTTTTATCATCGAGTAGAAGAGAAGTTGGAGTTCGACCTTGACTACTTCAATCGTATTACGAAGGGTGGCCTGAGTAAGAAGTCGCTGTCCATCGCACTCGCGGGTACGGGCGTGGGTAAGACTCTGTTCATGACTCACTGCGCTGCTGCAGCATTGATGTCAGGTAAGAACGTTCTGTACATCACGATGGAAATGGCCGAAGAACGTATCGCTGAACGTATCGACGCCAACCTTCTTGACGTGACGCTTGACGACCTTCGACTCATGCCAAAGGCAGTCTTCCAAAAGAAGATTGATCGAGTGAAGAATGGTACAAGCGGAAAGCTTATCGTCAAGGAATACCCGACTGGTTCGGCTGGTGCAAACCACTTCCGTCACCTTCTGAACGAGTTGAAACTCAAGAAGAACTTTGTTCCAGACATCATCTTCATCGACTACCTGAACATTTGTATGAGCTCGCGCCTGAAACATGGTGCGAACATGAACTCTTACACCATGATCAAGGCAATCGCAGAAGAACTTCGTGGTCTCGCGATGGAGTTCAACGTTCCGGTCATGTCGGCAACTCAGACTACTCGCTCTGGCTATGGTAACTCTGATGTTGAGATCACTGACACTTCGGAATCGTTTGGTCTACCTGCAACTGCTGACTTCATGTTTGCTCTCATCTCGACTGAGGACCTTGAGAAGCTTGGTCAGCTTATGGTCAAACAGTTGAAGAATCGCTGGGGAAGCATTGACACGCCAAAACGATTCATCATCGGAATCGATCGTTCGAAGATGAAACTGTTTGATGCTGAAGAGTCTGCTCAAGAAGGTCTGACAGGCGGTGCCAAACAGATTGAGCAAGAGGATCGCCCACTGTTCGACGGATCGAGCATGATGCAAGACGATGACTTTGAACCACGGAAGCTTAGCAGCTTCAAGAAAAAGAAACCAAACTTTGGAGGATTCAATTGAAAGAGTGTACAGAGTCTATAGAGAATATGCCAGATGTGATCTGGGCAAAACCTTTCAATCCCGGATGGGGCGGTCGTTGGTATGATCACCCTGTACCAGAAGCAGAGCAGTACGTAAAGGCGAATGACCAAGGAGAAATTTACGCGTGGTGGTTCGCGTATTCTGGAGAGTCAGTGAAATATGGATACTTTAGGCATGAACGGCGCGAAGCTATAAACGCCACAATTGGATACAGAAAGGCTTAATGATGGGTTACCGAGTGAACGAAAACAAGAACCTCTTCGAGATCATCGAGAAAGGTTCTGAACTGGTTGTGGCTACACGGAAAGATAAGAACGATGCAGTAAAGCTCTGCCGTTCGTTGAACTTGGGATCAGGGTTTGATGGATTTACTCCGACGTTCTTCACGTACGCTTACCCGAACCCAGACAATCATGCAAAAGGAAATGCCGCCCAAACTTAATTGAGCGGCATTTCACCGTGCACGATACGTGAATGTTGGGCGGAACCCCACCGGCATACTTGATGCGACCCCAACTTTTCCATCTGTGATTTTG
>JACCDI010239371.1_pt1 | contig 14358 bp, 11 predicted proteins | sample 7442791 | NCBI WGS metagenome assembly JACCDI01 (sample SAMN15323434, study PRJNA562643) | freshwater metagenome | isolation source: river surface water | place: USA:Blue River Watershed | collected 2017-08-15 | reverse complement strand
TCTCCCATGAATCAAGACACGATTATTGCAATTGCCACTCCGCCTCAAACCAGTGCCGTCGGCATTATAAGAATTTCAGGACCTGAGGCGCTTTCTGTGGTTAGAGAATTCATTCGTGTCAACAAAAAGCCTCTTTATGCACCCAAGCCACGATTTTGTTACTATGCCTCGTTCTATTCTCACAAGCAAGAACTACTCGATAATGTCATTTTTGTCTATTTTAAGGCTCCATATTCCTATACAGGTGAAGATATTTGTGAGATTCATGGCCATGGCAATCCCCTATTGCTCCAAAACTTAGTGGCGGAATTGCTAACTCATAACGCCCACCTGCGTCAGGCTGAACCGGGTGAATTCACAAAACGAGCTTTTCTTAACCAAAAACTTGATTTATCACAAGCGGAAGCCGTTCATGAGATCATTTCAGCTTCCTCTGAAGTTGCTCTAAAAAATGCCATGAATCGTTTGGATGGCTATTTATCGACCCTTATTCAAGAATTGCGCCTTGATATTCTTTCTTCTTTGGCACTGATTGAGGCCTCTTTTGAGTTTCCTGAAGAAGACATTCAAACTTTTGATCCGCAAGCTGTAAAATTTCATTTATCGACAGCATTACAGAAACTTAAGCCACTTGAATCCTCATTCTGTACAGCCTCATATGTCGAGTCAGGTGTAAAGGTAGCCTTGATTGGCTCGCCGAATGTGGGTAAATCCTCACTTTTGAATATGCTTTTAGTGCAAGATCGTGCCATTGTCTCTGATATTGCAGGAACGACCCGTGATGTTGTTGAAGGCACACGTTTTATTAAGGGTATCCGCTTTAATTTTTTTGATACTGCCGGCATTCGTGATACAGAAGATAAAATTGAAGCCCTCGGCATCCAAAGGTCTTTAAATGCCATTGAATCCGCCGATATCATTCTTGAAATTATCGATGCTTCCCAACCCCAATCAAGCCTTGTTAATTCTGTACAGAATATTAAAAAAGTAAGTGTTTTAAATAAGTTAGATGTTCTCGTACCCCTCGATGGCCAAAATCTCTCTTTTCAATCTGTACAGAATTATGCCAAAAGTAGGAATTGCGATATCGCTCTATCCGCCAAGCATGGTTTTGGAATTAGAGAACTTGAGGATACGATTTTTCAGATGGTTATCGGTGATTCTGTACAGAATTCTGTACAGATTAATTCAAGACAACGGCATCATATTATAAAGGCGATAGCTACGTGCGAGAGACTTCTGAGTGAAAATTGGATCTGGCAGGAAACCGAAATTCTGGCCGAAGAGATGCGTGATCTGGCTCGCAATCTTCAAGAAACATTGGGCGAAATTTCATCTGAAGAAATTCTCGGTGATATCTTTTCAAAGTTTTGCATTGGGAAATAAGAAATTCTCTCTTTTATAAAACTTGAACTCTCTTCCTCATAGCGTTAGAATATTCGTATGCAACCTCTCATTATTACAGTAGCCATTACAGGTGCTGAAATTTCAAAAGATAAAGTCCCTCATTTACCAACAACAGCAGAAGAGCAGGCTCTTGAAGCAAAAAAATGCTTTGATGCAGGCGCCACTATTTTACATCTCCATGTTCGAGACGAAAACAATGAACCTACCCAAAGCTTAATGTTCTATCAAAAAAGCTACGATGCCATCAAGAGTGCCTGCCCAGAAATGATCCTACAAGTCACGACAGGAGGAAGTGTCAAAGATACCCCTGAAATGCGTGCGACACCTTTAAAATTATCTCCCGAAATGTCCTCTTTGAATATGGGAACAATGAATTTTGGCGATGATATTTTTATGAATGACACACGAACTATTCTTTATCTGGCAGAGCAAATTCAATCCCACAACGTTGTGCCTGAGCTTGAAATTTATGATCTTGGGATGCTAGAATATGCAGGAGATCTTGTGCATAAAGGAATTCTCAAATCCTCATTTAAAATTCAATTTGTCTTAGGTGTTCGTGGTGGAGCTTCTGGCGATCCCGATAATCTAACCTTTTTGGTCACAAAGGCCAAAAAAATCTTTGGTGAAAATGTTCTCTGGTCAGTGGCAGGTATTGGACGTTATCAATTACCACTTTGTGAGCAGGCGATACAAATGGGCGGACATGTAAGAGTCGGACTCGAGGACAATCTTCTGATTGCTAAAGGTCAGCCAGCAACCAGCAACGTCGATTTTGTTAATATAATGAATGAGTTGGCCACTAAGTACCAGCGCCAGATTGCAACAAGCTCACAAGCCCGTCGTTTGCTCGCACTTTAGCTCATAGGAATTCTAACAGGTTGAGAATCCCCACTACCCTCATCTTGACTTTCATCCGCAGTATCGACAATTCCGGGAGGCGATGTGGGTTTATCGTCAAAAATTTTTGCTTGCTCAAAAACACCTTCATAGAAACGATTAAGCTTTTCAATATAAGATTTACGGTCGCTATCATCGATTCTTGAGACCTTCTTTTCATCAATTTTTTTAGCTTCACGAACTGCAAATCCGCCCATCCTCTCATATTCAACCTCAAAAACATAATGATATGGCATCACGCTCTCTTCAAGTCTTAATTGCGTATGGGGAGAATTTGATAAACGATTGTCTCTGAAAAAAAACACGTTAAACTCATTAAGAATTAGAGGATATAATTCATTATTATTATGGCCATTTCTCTCAATCATAAAATAATCGACAAAACCTAATTCCACCAAAATCGGTACAGCTATAATATAATAATGCCCCTCAAGACGCTTTTCTTTGATATCTTCTATCACACTCGTATTTCTGAGCGGTTTAATGCCGGCATTTTCTAGGTGTTTGTAATAAGATTCCAGTAATTTTACAGTGAGTAGATAATAAAAATTCTGCTGAAATTCATTGGCTTGTGACTTTTTTGCCTTATTAAGAATGTTGACGATGAAATCATATTCATATAATAAGGTCGTCCATACAGTCTCTTTAAGAAGTACAACAAGAGCTTTCATGGTTAATGGATTTGGGCTTTCTTGCAAATAATTTTCCAGAACAGCTTCAACAATGTAGTTGAGTTTATTTGTTATATCACCCTCTCTTGTCAGACTTTCCTCTGAAAGTGATGAAAAAGCTAACTCCGATACAAATTCAGGAAGCAGAGTTCTGGGATACAATTCAGCAAAATCATAATACCCTAGTTTATTTATATCACTTACAAATATCTCGCCCAACGTAGCTTTAAGATCCAAACATCGTTCATCATCTGCTTTTAGTATATGATGGGCCAACTTAATATAGCGTTCTCTGTCAACGGCACGCAATTTTTGCAAAAAAGCACATCCCTGATCAGAATCCACAGTCATTAAATTAATGGCCAACTCTTGCTCGAGACCATAACTTTCACAAAGAGCTCGGTTGCAGTGTCCTAAAAAGGCAGGTGAAATCACATCCGGATGGGCAATCAAATAGGCAGGAATATATTTTTGACTTAATCTTTGAAGCAAATCAATTGCAGATCCAACAAATCCAACCCCCGCAAAGAATCCAACACTTAAGTGCAAAGGCAAAGAGTATACATCTACCGTAAGATGATTTGCAACAAGTGGTGCCATTAAAGTGCCAAAAACCCCTCCCGTCACACGTGCTTTATCACGAGTTTCTCGCGCTAAGAATTGTAATGAAGTGGAAGCAATTGCATGTGTGAAACCATTCGATGCTGGTTTGACGATATTATCAATTAGTTGGCGAGACGCCAAATTAACAGTAATACCAGATTTTGAAAGGCTGGCTTTAATATTTGACACAAAACTAGTTGTTTGTCTAATCATGGCGTACAAATATATTATATGATAAGTTAAAATTGTGCAAGACCTCGTGATGATATTTGATATTATTTTCATCACACGATAATATAAGGTGAAATCAAATTTTATACACAACGAAAGTTGCTCTTGTTTTGATTTTGATTTATAATGCCGTCATGATTCCACTCTCTCAACAAAAAATCTATGATGCCATTGTTATCGGTGCTGGGCATTCGGGGTGTGAAGCCACTCTTGCTCTTTCCCGTAGTAAATTTGACACATTGTTGTTAACAGGAAATATTGACATGATTGGTGCGATGAGCTGTAACCCAGCCATCGGTGGGATTGGAAAAGGTCATCTCGTTCGTGAAATTGACGCCCTTGGGGGGGAGATGGCAAAGAACATCGATGAGACAGGAATCCAATTCAGAAAACTGAATGCCAATAAAGGTCCCGCTGTTCAAGGCACACGTGCTCAAGCCGATAAGTATCTCTATAAAACAAGAATGCGGTTTGTCATTGAATCCGATCCTCATGTTTCTATCAAGCAAGGAATTGTCAAAGATATCCTTGTCAAAAACGGCGTGACAACGGGTGTCCGACTGACTTCGGGCGATGTTTTTTTTGCTCGTTCTGTCATTGTGACGACGGGTACATTTTTGCGTGGACTTTGTCATGTTGGACTTAAGTCTTTTGAAGGTGGACGAGCGGGTGATCAATCCTCTCAAGATTTAAGCCGATCTCTTATTGAAGATTGCGGTCTTGAATTGATGCGACTAAAAACAGGAACCGTTCCCCGTCTCGATGGCAAGACCATCAATTATACGGGATTGGAAGCTCAGTTTGGCGACACTCCTCTCCCACTTTTTTCATTTTCTCAAACGTCCACACGTCAACGCCAAATTTCTTGTCATATCACTTACACCAACTCTGAGACTCACGATATCATAAGAGGCGACCTTGATAAGTCACCAATGTTTACAGGTGTCATTCAAGGTGTCGGGCCAAGATACTGCCCCAGCATTGAAGATAAAGTTGTTCGATTTGCTGATAAAGACAGACATCAGATTTTTCTTGAACCTGAGGGACTCATGACACGAGAGGTTTACCCCAACGGTTTGTCAACAAGTTTACCTTTGGAGACACAGATTAAGTTTTTGCGTTCGATCCCCGGACTTGAGAATGTCGAGGTCATGCGTCCAGGGTATGCTGTCGAGTATGATGCAGCCAACCCCATCCAACTCAAATCGAACTACGAAACCAAGAATATAAAGGGTCTTTTCTTAGCGGGGCAGATCAACGGGACGTCTGGCTATGAGGAGGCAGGAGCTCAAGGAACGATGGCAGGTATTAATGCCGGTCAGTTCCTCCTTAATTTAGAACCCGTCGTTCTCAAGCGCGAATCAAGTTATATCGGCGTCATGACGGATGACCTAGTAACCAAGGGTGTCGGTGGTGAGCCTTATCGCATGTTCACCTCTCGTGCTGAGTATCGCCTTCTTTTAAGAGAAGATAATGCCGATGCTCGCCTCACTCCTCTTGCGCGAGAACTCGGACTCATTGATGATGCCACCTTCCGAAACTTTGAGGCGAAGCAAAATTTACTCAGTCAGCTTCGGGAATATGGCAAATCTTGGATAAAACCGGATCACCCTTTTATTTCTGCCATTAGCCAGAAGATTCAAAAAGAGGTCCCAAACAATATGCCAATCGAGCAATTTTTTAAATGGCCCGAAGTTAGGGCTGAACACGTTATCAGCTCCTCAGAACTCTTGGATTGGTCACTCGACTTAAGTGTTCCATTTTTTAGTGAAGCCATAGACTACTATTTGTCGGATTTAAAATACAGCGGTTATGTCACGAAGTATCAAAGAGAACTAAAAAAGATGGAAAATTTTGATAAAGTCAAAATACCAGAGTCCATTAACTACGACAATGTTCCATCCCTTTCTCATGAGGTTCGTGACAAGCTCAAGAAGCATCGCCCTCAATCTCTCTCTCAGGCGCTTAGTATTCCGGGTGTGACACCGACTGCTGTGAGCCAACTCGAGGTCTTTATTGCAACCCATTTTCGAGGCTAGTATGTTCCACGTGAAACTTTTTTAAGGCTTAAAATAGCACCTCATGTCGCATAATATTTTAAGCAAAAGTGGATAAGTCCGTTATACTTATGAGATTGCTTATGATTTTGTAAAAGTGATTTTACATAATGCATCGTCGCATAATGAAATATTATGCGACACACTTTAAAAATAACGACATAACTTATAAGTTAAATGACCAATCCGATGTTTAAAGGAACTAGATTATGACTTTTGACCTAAGACTATTGACACATAGCACGCTGTCCCAGAACAATCTTTTGACTTTCAATCCAAAAGCGGGCGACCAACTCTCCCAATACGAAAATCACACCCAACTTTGGAGTAAGAAGATCAACCTCACAGCCAATCTCAGCAAAGAGAGTTATTTTCGTGAAAACATTCTCGACCCACTCACGAGTTTTAAAATCTTTTACGAGAACATACTTTTTAAGACTGATATACCAACCGAAGGCTTCTTTATAGATGTGGGTTGTGGTGGCGGTTTTACAGGTCTCACGTGGAACATTATTTTCCCTGATTTGCCAATTTTACTCGTCGATTCAGATCGAAAAAAAATCAACTTTTGCAAGGATGTGATTCGACTATTAGGTCTAAAAAGAGCCCGAGCCGAATGGTTTCCCATACAAGAGTACAATAAACATCTCAAGGACAACGTTCACGGCATATTGTCGCGCGCTGTCTGGTCACCAGAGGAGCTTTTAAACCACACACGCCACCTACTTCATAATAAATCTCCTCTTATATCACTTGCTACACAGGAGCAGTCACAAAAACTTAACAATCCTTGGAAAATATATTCTTATCCTTCTCATTCTCCTCTTAATCGCACCCTTGCCGTCTGGCAAGAGGAAGAACCAAAAAAACCCCTTTAGTATCATGTGCTTATGATTATTCTGTACAGAGTGTACAGATTTATTCTTGCAGGAGCTAAAATCATATAGAAGCACTTTTCAATCTGTACAGATTAAACGATGCAATCTGTACAGAATTATCCCTGTAAAATCATAGTGATATGTTTCACGTGGAACAGAAAAAATATTCTTGCACTTTTTTTTAAAATCTTCTATTATTTTTAAAAAAGGGGACTATTTATGAGAATTATTGCTATTTGCAATCAAAAAGGTGGCGTCGGCAAAACAACGAGCACGATAAACATAGCAGCCTATCTTGGACGCATGGGTTATCGCACGCTCTTGATCGATCTTGATCCCCAAGGGAATGCAGGATCAGGACTCGGTATTAATAAATACAGAATCGAGACAAGTATCTATCACACACTTATTGGTCAAGCCGATTTGCCAAGCGTAATAAAGAAGACAGATTATGAGAATTTGTACATTGCTCCAGCTAACCGTGATCTCATCGGTGCAGAGATTGAACTCATGCAAATGCTCGCTCGTGAGACGAAACTTAAAACAGCACTCCAATCTGTACAGAATGACTTTGACTTCTGTCTCATTGACTGCCCTCCTTCACTCAGCTTACTAACTGTCAATGCTTTAACGGCATGTGAATCTGTACTGATACCTGTACAGGCCGAATACTATGCCCTTGAAGGAATCTCAGAGCTCGTCAATACAATTGAACTTGTTAAACAAAACCTCAATCCAACATTACAGATTTGTGGAATATTTTCAACAATGTATGACTCACGAAACAACCTGGCAAATCAAGTTGTACAGGAAATAAAATCGTTCTTTGGAGAGAAAGTCTTTAACACACTCATACCAAGAAACGTAAAACTCAGCGAATCTCCCTCACATGGCGAGCCCATCGCTGTTTATGATGCAAAATCAAAGGGTGCAGAATCTTATGAAACCTTGTCACAAGAAATCGTGGAGCGACTTGGCGGAAATCAGGCTGGTCTACGACTTGTAACGAATTCATAAGTTTTACTATCAAAAAGGATAATTTATGTCAGAAAAGAAAAGTGCACTGGGTCGCGGTCTTGGATCTCTCATTCCAATGTCCTTTACTGCGAATAAATCAGAGGAATCTGGTCAATCTGTACAGATTGATGGGTTTAGCAAAAACTACTTTGAATGCAACATCGACGATATTATTCCGAACCCCAATCAACCCCGAAAAATATTCACGAATGAAAACTTAGAAGAACTTGCCAATTCCATTCGCGAAAATGGTTTTATTCAGCCTCTTGTCGTTCGTCCCATGGCAAATGGCAAATATGAATTGATTGCAGGCGAAAGACGCCTGAGAGCATCAAAGCTTATTGGTCTTGCGGTTGTCCCTGTCATTCTTAAAGAAACAACTGAAAAGCAAATGTATGAGCTTGCCTTGATCGAAAACATTCAACGCCAAGATTTGAATGTCATTGAAGAGGCATTGGCTTATAAGGAACTCTTGAGCCGTTATCAACTCACTCAAGAAGAATTAGCCAAGCAACTCGGCAAAGACAGAACAAGCATTGCAAACTCATTGCGCCTATTAAAGCTCCCCGACCGCATTCGTGACGAGCTTGTTGCCAATAAAATTTCAATGGGTCATGCGCGTGCGCTCCTCGGCGTAGAAAATCGTGAGCTCCAACTCCAAATCACCGAGGATATCATTGCTCATAATTTATCTGTGCGTGATGTTGAAAATCTCGTCAGAGATGCAAAAGTCACAGTAGACAGCCTCAATCCCCCAACCCTTGAACCCAAAGCTCCAAAAGCTGATTACAGCTCATTAACAAAGCGTTTGGAGGAGCACTTAAGACAAAAAGTGAGCATTAAAGCAAAAGAAAACGGGGGCGAAATAATAATAAAATACAGCTCAGAAAGTGATTTGAATGATTTAGTTGACAAACTTTTCCAATAAAACTGTAAAAAAATGTTGCACTTTATCAAAAAATCATGAATGTATGAGGAAAGATTTTAAGGAGATGACTATGTTTCGTGAAAAAGAAGACGCTTACAATTCAAACATAACAGCAAACCCAGCAACAACAGTGCTTAAAGAAGATGCTGTGTTTGAAGGTAAATTAACTTTCGAAGGCAGTGTTCTTGTCAATGGTAAATTAAAAGGTGAGATTTACTCATCCGGTGATTTAACCGTTGGTAAATCAGGATACATCGAGGGAACGGTTGAAATCGGTACAATTACCATCAACGGCGAAGTCAGAGGCAATATCAAAGCGAAGCAGAAAATTGTTATCAATGCCCCTGCGGTTGTTAGAGGCGATATCACAGCCCCTTCACTTATAATTGACGAAGGAGCTATTTTCGAAGGAAATTGCTCTATGGGAAGAAATGTTGCCAACAACACAGAAAACAAAGTTATTGAGTTCCAAAAGACAGACGATACTTTCTAAGGGCAAGTATCTATCTACAAAAAAACCTTAATTATGATAATTTGAATATTTTTCAAAAGTTTTTCGATGTAGAAATTCAAGTAAGGATGTTATACTCGTATTTACTTTAAATTCACATATATTAAGTACTCTTTATGAAAAATAGTGATTATTTGTTTAATATCATAATGGTAACTTTAGTATTAGTAGTTGTGGCTAATGTACTTTCATATCTAACAGGCTGGTCATTACACACAATACTACTTAGTTTTATAATTTTTATCTCTCTATGCGGTTAATTTTTTATAATTCAAGGATTAAAACCTCAAATATTTTATTTTATGCTCATGCATAAACTCTAGAAACCCTAGAAACTTCTCATTAAACAAAAATTTCATAAAATTAACAACTCTCACTCCCAAAGAGACGATAATTTTAAATGCAGGCATGACTGCCCTTTCTTGCTCATTCTTCATGAGTCCAATCATTAATTTAAAATTATTATGTCTCAAATAAAAAAAATCGGTAAGTATTATATTAAAAAACAAATCGCATCTGGTGGTATGGCCACTCTCTACGAGGCTCACTCTCTTGGTTTGCATGGGTTTACAAAACGCGTTGCCCTCAAGCAAATAAAAACGCATCATGACCCAGAAATCGTGCAAGCCCTCATCCAAGAAGCTCAGATCATGACAAAGCTAACGCACGATAACATTGTCACAGTGTATGAACTCAATCAAGAAGATGACAATGTCTATCTTGTCCTTGAATACATTGATGGTGTCGATCTAAGAACTCTGCTCAAATACTTAAAACAATATCATCATAGACTTTCTGCTCAGCAGATAACTTACCTTGCCATTCAATTAGCGCAAGCCTTGGAGGCGATTCATAACTTTCGTGATGAGAACATTCAGGAGTCGATTATCCACCGTGATATTTCTCCTCACAATATTCTTATCAGTCATAACGGCCATGTAAAGCTAACAGACTTTGGAATTGCCAAGGGATTAAAAAAAACAGAAATCACTCGGACAGGGATTATAAAAGGAAAGATAAGCTATCTTTCACCTGAACAAATTAATAAAACAGAAATAACACCGCAAAGTGATCTCTTCTCTCTTGGCATTGTACTCTACGAATGCGCCACACTCACAAAACTTTTTACTGGTGACAGCGATGCTGAAGTTCTCTCGCACATCACAGCCGGCAATTATAAAGTTACTCTTCCTAATGATCCTGAATATTATGAAATCAACTCAGTCATCCAGAAATGCTTACAATACCACCCAGAGAATAGATATAAAAGTGCTGAACACATCCTAGATGATATCGCTAGCAAAAGCATTTCTGACATCGGACGTACAAAAAAAGAACTTTGTCTTCTTGTGCAAGGAGCTAAGAATAAAAAATCAATTGATTTTATAAATCAGTCCAATGAAATCACACTGCGGGATAATATTGATAGCAATGATTCTAAAGGCATCACTCATTACGAGAAAACAAAAAAAATTCCAACTCAGATAATTAAAGATAAAAAAACAAAAAATAAAACTCTGAAAATGGTTTTGCTCATTTTAGTAACTCTTGTCATTTCTGTGCTTGGCCAAAGAGAAATACCACACTCTCATTTTACAAAGATAACCGAGCACAAACAACAAAGCGGTTTTAGCAAAAATGACACTCAAGAAAATACATCCCAAGTCGCAACACCTGCAATCCCTATGTCACAAGCACCCTTGCCTCAAACACAGCCATCACAAACACATGAAGTGAATCAACCTCTCCCTCAAGAAAATAAAATAACGGTGCGTCCCGTACAAAAATTTGTAGAAGAAAAAGTGATTAAGCCCACCAAGAAAGAAATCCTACCGCTAAAAATATACAGCCGTGTGCCTGCAAAAATAAAGATTGGTTCTCAGATGATGTCACTTCCGGTCACAACCACAATTGAGGCAGGCGTCATCCAAGCTACACTTTATCTGGATGATAAAATTTATCCCACATTAATAAAAACCAAAAACAATAAACGCATCAATTGCTTTGTTATGCCGTCAAACTCAAATAATCCCTTAATTTGCCACGAATAAAGAGATGCATCTTGCCACTTTTTGCTAATTTTACTAGTATCATTCTTATATTTTAAAGGTTATGCTTATGAGTAAAAATTCAAATGTTGTCACACGATTTGCACCCAGTCCAACCGGATACCTCCATATTGGAGGTGCTAGAACAGCTCTCTATTCTTATCTTATTGCAAAACAATACGGCGGAAAATTTATTCTAAGAATTGAAGATACAGATTTAGAACGTTCCACAGATGAAGCCATTCAAGCGATTTTGGACGGCATGAAATGGCTCGGCCTTGATCACGATGAAGGTCCATACTTTCAAACAAAACGTTTTGACCTTTATAATGAATATGTCGACAAACTTGTTCAAGACAATAAAGCTTATCCTTGCTTTTGCACCGAAGCCGAGCTTTCTATGAAACGGGAAAAAGCACAGAACATCAAAATAAAATATAAATACGATCGTACCTGTTATCATCTGCCAACATCAGAGCGTGCACAACGCCTTGCGGAAGGTCGTCCCCATTGTGTTCGCTTTTATTCAACCGACGAAGGAACAATTCAGATTAAAGACAAAATAAAAGGTGATGTTTTCGTCGAAGCCAAAGAGTTAGATGATTTAATTATACGCCGTACAGATGGCGCCCCAACCTATAATTTTACAGTTGTTGTTGATGATGCTCTCATGAAAGTGACACATGTTATTCGTGGTGATGATCATTTAAACAATACACCGCGTCAAATTCAAATGTATGAGGCTCTTGGGTTTCCTATTCCTGAATTTGCTCACTGTTCTATGATTCTTGGCGATGACAAGAAAAAACTTTCAAAACGTCATGGAGCGACAAGTGTTATGGCTTATCGCGATATGGGTTATTTGCCACAAGCGATTTTAAACTATCTTGTGCGCTTAGGATGGGCACACAAAGATCAAGAGATTTTTTCTATGGAGGAAATGATTCAACTTTTTAATCTTGAATCTGTGAACTCTGCAAGTGCGGTATTTAATACATCAAAATTGCAATGGCTGAATGGACACTATATTCGTATTGCAAAACCTGAAGATCTTTTATCAGAAGTTAAATATCTTCTTGGACTCCTCGGCGTTGCCAATCCAGACGAAAGCCTATTACTAAAAGCGATTTCTATTAGCCAAGAAAAAGTAAAAACTCTTCTTGAAATGGCTGAATTCTTAGAACTCTTTTTTAAAGATGTGCCAACCGACAGTGATGTCATTGCAAAAAATATCAATGATACAAATAAAATTTATCTTAAACGTTTGTGTCAAGAACTGCCTAAAATCACAACTCCCAATCATGATACACTTCACACTCTCTTTAATGATTTGGCGACAGAATTCGGTGTGGGATTAGGAAAAATCGCAGGGCCAGCACGCGCTGGGATTTCGGGCAAAAAAATCAGTCCTTCTGTTTTTGAAATGATTGAGATTTTTGGTGTCTCAAAAGTTTTAGAACTCATTTATAAAAATACAGGAATTCAAGCCTAAAGTTTTTAATTCACTTGAATCGAAGGACAAGTTAAGATACAATGTTGCCTCTTATGAACATGACGCCATCTCATTTATTGGCAGATTGTCTTGATAATAAACTTCTTGATAACGCAACAAAAGACAAGGTTGCCGTCGTTTTTGTACCTCCTCAAGCGGGAGGCCGTAATCTTTTGCGCTTGACCTATGGCAATCTTGATTTACTAGCTAATAAATGTGCTCATATTTTTTACAAATATTGTTTAAAACCCGATGATAAAATCATTCTTGCACTGGAAAATTCCGTTGAACTCTTGATAGCATTCTTAGGAGCTCTTAAATTGGGCTGTCTCCCGATTTTAGCTTCACCACATCTTTCGGGTACAGAATGGCAAAACTTGATTCACCAAACCTCCGCAAAAATCATCATTACAAATATCAATGAATTTTCAAGGCAACATCACACCTACAAGAAACCCTCAATCCGAGATATTTTTGTCTGCTGTCAGAAAGAAGAAGAAATCCCACTTGGCACACAACGCTTTCAAAATTTACTTTCTGTCGCCAATACCAAACGTCAAAATCAAAATACTTATTTTGATACACCTTATGGCATGTCTCTCTTTGGTGAAAATGGTCAATGCGATATCACATACAAGGAAGCCCATACGATCTACCACTATCGTCCTTATGAAACAGATGATATTATTTTAACAACCTCTAAAATCTGTGAACAAACAGGTCTTATCGCAAATCTTATTCCCTCCTTGTTAGCAGGCTCGACAATGGTGTTTTTTAATCATGAACCTACGGACCTCGAAGTTTTTGAAATTATCTCTCAAAATAAACCCAATATCCTCGCCCTCAGTAAAAGCTGTTACTCACGCATGACGGCGCTTTTTACCAAACACACTCTTAGTTTAAATGATCATAAAACCTATTTTCTTGAAGATATTGTTTTGCAAAATCTATAAGTTCTCACTCAGAAACAACAACATATTTTAATTAATGATATCAATTACTTAAACTCCTTACTTTTATATGAAACTGTTTGACAGTTCTTGGTCTTAGGAGTAGTTTTAAATAAAATAGAACTCAATTTTTTGAATGGATTTTTCATGTCAGAATTACAAACAACACAAAAAGAAATCGTAGGCGTTAATCTTGAAGATGAGATGAAAGAATCTTATCTAGATTATTCGATGAGCGTTATTGTCGGTCGTGCACTTCCTGATATTCGTGATGGGTTAAAACCCGTGCATCGCCGAATTTTATATGCCATGTTTTCTGAAGGTCTTTTGGCAAGCAAGCGTTATTCAAAGTGCGCTGGGGTTGTTGGGGAAGTCTTAAAAAAATATCACCCCCATGGTGATTCCGCTGTTTATGATGCTCTTGTTCGTATGGCACAGCCTTGGAATATGCGCTATCCGTTAATTGACGGCCAAGGTAACTTTGGTTCTGTCGATGGTGATTCAGCTGCGGCCTATCGTTACACAGAATCTCGTCTTACAAAATTAGCCGAAGAAATGATGGCCGATATCGAAAAGGACACGGTTGATTTTACACCTAACTTTGACGATTCCACAACTGAACCGCGCGTTCTTCCAACACGCGTTCCTAATCTTTTAATCAATGG
>JACCDI010185991.1_pt1 | contig 14358 bp, 15 predicted proteins | sample 7442791 | NCBI WGS metagenome assembly JACCDI01 (sample SAMN15323434, study PRJNA562643) | freshwater metagenome | isolation source: river surface water | place: USA:Blue River Watershed | collected 2017-08-15 | reverse complement strand
CGCTAATCCTTTAGTGCGATAGATTTTATAAAAGCGGAAGGGGTCACTCCCTTTCGCTCTTTAAATGCATCAATAAATTTAGATCTTGATGCGAAACCGGCATTTGTCGAAATAGCTTCAATGGTTAGATTTTTAGCCTCCCCTTCTTCGATCAATTTACAGACATAATCAATTCGCAAATTTTTTCTCCAATCACTAAAGGTAATATTGAGTTCTTTGTTAAAGTAATTCGATAAAAATCTCTCGGGAATTTTCAGATCAAAAGACATTTGAGAAAGTGAAAATTCTTTTTGAATAAAAGGTGAATTTTCTAAATAACTTTGAATGATTTGTTCAATGTCCTGAATCGTAGCTGTCTCCTTTTGCTTCTTAGGTAAGTTTGATTTTAAATCATCTATTATATTGTCTTTACCTTTTTCAATTGCGTAAGAGACATTACCATAAAGAATTTTAGGGAATAAGAACAAGAAAATATTTTGTAAAAAGAATCCCCCACCGCAAATCTCAAAATAGTATTTCTCGGTAAAAATGCTTGTAGTAGGTATGCCGAAAATATTGAACTGAACACCATAAAGCGTACTCATGTGACCAATACTATTGATGGCAATGACAATTTGGATAAGACATAGCAAGTATAACCATCTACTAATAATGGAGTGGTTTGAAGGAAGTCTATTAAATTTTTTTAGAATTTTTTTGCTGCGCGTATAAAAATAGCCTATTGAGAAAATTGAATAGAGTAAAAGATGAATCGATCTTGAATATAGAATAAATTCGAATGAGACGAAGTTGAATTCAAGTGTGTAATTCTCAGTTACGTTTACAATTTCATGTGCAATTTTTGCCTTTTGATCAAAAGGCAAGGTTGTAAATGGTAAACAGTTAATCACAATAAATGCTGCAGGAAGTAAATGCATCCAGTCCCATTTTTCAAGTTTATTACTATCTGATAAAGTTGTTTTTACATAATAAAATAAAAGGGGGCCTAATAGGTAAGACAAAGGAAGCCAATTCACAAAACTTACGCCTTCCCAAAACAGGTCCTTCGTAAAATGAAGGCCATAGTATACCAATACTACTAGATTGCAACATAAGAAAAAGAGGGCTAAGAATATATTCGATCTATTTAATGAACTTAAATAGTATAAAAGAATAAAAGATGTAAAAATCCCAAACAAGGGAAATAGTATGGCCATAAATGGATGATTACTAAATATATAGGCTTCAAGATAATAAAAAGCCCCGGTAAATCAAATTACCAGGGCTTTTTTATTGAACCAAACTTAATACTCCATTATTACTTACTTACACGCTTATAAGTCTTGATACTAGTCATTTTAGCTACTGTATCTGTTATAGATTGTGTGAATTCATCTGGGCCATTGAATGTAAGTTGCATATCATACTTTCCAACCCAAGATCTGTTACTTGAAAATGTCAAATCTTCTGTAATAGCATCCTTATTAATGGTAAACTTACCCTTACCTATTGTTTTTGTGAAAGTTGCTGCCGTGGTATCTGCCTTATACATAGCAGCCCACATAAAATGACCTGCTTGGTATACCTTATATTCCTTATAGGTTCTATCAGCCGTGTCTAAACCTGTAATTTCTAGGCTTTTTGCTTGTTGCCATACCCCATCCAGTTCAGATGCGCCATCGCCTTCTAATTTGGTATAATACTCTGTTCCGCTCCATTTTGCTCCACGAACTACTAATTCAGGTATAAACTGATTGTAACCTTTTTCAGTTTTAGTGATTTCCAATTGTGCTGCACTAGCGGTGTCTAATGAACCTGAGTTGAAAATATTCACTTCTTCAATGTTTTTGGCATCTTTTTGGATGTATGACCCAACCCCAAAGGATACGGTACTGTCTTTCGCTTCTGCGATATAAAAATAGGAGGCATCAGTATAGATTTTAAACTGGGTATTGCCATCAGTCGCAAGTGTTTCGGTGTCTTTTGTGCCATCATTCCAAATGACTTTGTCTAATGAATAAGCCCCATTTTGAGCAGTTGGTGTTTCGCCTTGATTACACCCAGCAATAATAATAGCAAGTGCAAATCCTACAATCGTTGTTTTTTTCATAGTTTTTTTGTTTTTAAGCTTAATACAAATTAGGCGCTTTGGTAAAAGAAGTACAGCTAAATAGCCATTAAAATGTTCCATTTTAGCTTTAAGGAACAAATTTTAGGTTGAATCAATATCAGTTTTACAGGCTCAAGGCTAAATTGTTCTTTCAATAAAAAAACAAAAAACAATATGAAAAAAATCCTTTTAGCTTGCTTCGTGGCTAGCACCATTTTTGCTTGTTCACCAACAACAGAAAAATCAAATTCATCAAATTACCCAGCAAATGCAGTTGGTTATAATCTTGACAGTTCTGCGAATGTTGAATTAGTGAAAGGTATGACTAAAGCTTTCGAAGCAATGGATTCTGTTAGCTATAGATCTTTTTATGCGGCAAATGCCAAATTCCATGACAATAACAATGAAATGACTTTGGACCAAAATGTAGCTAATTTTAACTTTTTCATGACTAAGGGGATCACTGTGAAAATTGAAAAAATGGACCCAATTTGGGAGGCGGTGAATGATGAAGCTTCACCAGAAGGTGTTACAAACTATGTTATTTCATTTCAACACCTTGTTTTTACAAAAGGGGACAAACAAGTTAAAGTCATCATGAATGTAGTCAATGCGATGAAAGATGGCAAAATTGTGGAAGAGTGGGGCTTGTATGATTCAAGAGAATTGGCAGAATTAATGAAATAAAACAAAGTTAAATTCATTTAAAAGAGGCTCCAATTTTGGGGTCTCTTTTCACTTCAAACCAAACTTATGAAAAAGATACTATTTATATTATGGATAAGTTTATGCATTCAAGATTTAAATGCCCAAACAAAACTACCTGCAACTTTACATGGGGTCGATCGATTTAATGTTGCTTCAAAATACTTAGGAGGAGATATCGTTGTTTCTGTATCCTTACCGCAGGGGTATAACCCTAAAGAGGATAAAAAATATCCAGTTTTATATGTACTTGACGGGTATTATTCTTTCCCAATAATGCATGAATTGAATAAATTGATGTTTAGTGAGATAGAGCCAGTCATCATTGTAGGTATTGGGGATGACCGAATGAGTTTGCCAGAATGGTTGATGACTAGGTACCCGATTTTAACGCATGATGTTGACAGATATGAAGATTCTTTTCAGGTAGCGGTTTTATTGAGAGGCGCGCCTGTTAAATTGAATTCTGGCAACGGTTCACATTATTACGATGCTATTAAAAACGAAGTTATACCAATCATTGAATCTAATTATAAAACAAATCAAGACAGAGGCATTACAGGACATTCGTTGAGTGGCTTGTTTACTAGTCATGTATTGTTTAAGGACAATGGATATTTCACTCGTTTTGGAATTAATAGTGCAGCATTATTCGTGAATAATGACGAGACATTCAGATTGGAGCGCGCTTATTATGAATCCAAGAAAGAGTTAAAAGGCAGGGTATTTATTTCAGCTGCAGGATTAGAAGGAAAAAACTTATTCGAAAAACGCGCTTTAAACCTAGCAAATACACTTAAAGGTAGAAAATATAAAAACTTACATGTAGAGTCTGTTATATTTCCAGATGAAAGTCACGTGTCAGTCTTAGGCGCTATGTCAAGTAGAACATTATATTCTTTATACGGCCTTCCTGTAGACAGAAGTATTGGGAAAGGGCATAGGGCAGATCATTAATCAGTAAGCTAAATCAAAGTCGATATAAAAATTATGAAACCGCATATGAAATACCATTTCTCGTTTATATTTATTTTATTCTCTTTTTCAATACAAGCGCAAATGTTGAATGATAGTCCATTTAATGCAAATGTGGCGCATCCGGCATTTAAGAAAAATAGAGGTAAGCAAATTTTAATTGATAAAGGTCACCATAATTTTATTATCGAATTGGGACTTATACAGCCCTTTATGAATGTAGCTAAATCTGATGGATATAATCCAATTGTTGATTCTTCGGTTTTTACAAAAGCGTATTTGTCAAAGTATTCCATGCTACTTATAATGCCTGCTTTACCTTTTGAGTTTGGTTCAAAAAGCCAAGTAACAAACGAAGTAACATTTACTTTAGAAGAAATTGAAAACATTTACAATTGGGTCAATGAAGGTGGATCATTGATGCTTTTTTCAGAACATGCACCCATTGATAAAGCGATGACACCATTATTCAATCGATTCGGGATTGAATTGAGTATCGGTGTTGCTTATGATTCATTGAACTGTGATACAACAGTCAAAAAAGGGTCTTATGATACAGTTTTAGAATTTAATAAAAAGAATGGTTTATTAAATTCTAATCATCCAATTACAAAGGGGGATAAGCCAAACGAACAAATTAATCAATTAAGAACTTGGGGTGGCTCTGCTTTAAAAGGCGAAGACTATACTCCTATTTTAAAATTATCCAATTCTGCAGGTCTTAGAAAATATAGCGGAACTGGTCCATCAAATATGGGAAATGCACTATGCTTGGTCGGACATATAGGTAAGGGCAAACTATTTGCTATGGGAGATTGCAATGGTTTTACGGCAATGTATGGCATGAGTGGAGGAAGGAAAGTGAGTGCAGGAATGCAAGTACAGAATTACGATTGGAAACAATTTGTATTGAACACATTGCATTGGTTAGACTAGCATGCATCTTTATCAATAAAAAGCCCCTTCAATAACCGAAAGGGCTTTTTATTGACTTACTTTTCTCCATGTCAAGCTTAATCCAGCTTCTTCTCTTGGACTTAATATCAGCGTTTTTTTATCTGCACTCAATTTGAAGTCTCTTATATAAACTGGAGGTGTTGAATCATTCGCTTCGGGAAGCGAGGCGTAAAAATCACGGTAATGTGTTACAAAAGATAATTTTGAATTGATTTCGTATTTTCCACAATATCCAATGATGGACTTATCTTTTTTATTCAATATGGCAGTCATTTGACCATCTGAACTATACATTAATACCCCTTTATCCATTATATTGGGTTGGGTACTCACTAAATGCCAAGTGCCAACAAATGCTTCTTTAGTGAGTTTGTCTTCATTGCTGCATGACGCAAATACAATGATCAAAATGAATGAAAATATTTTTTTCATTAGTTGTTGATTTATTCTTAAAACCAAGTTATAGTGCCACATTCTTATTGATTGTATAAGAGATTGACATTTTGTTCCTTTGTATCGCAATGGAACAAATTAAGTTGGCCTTGCCTAAGTTTATAACTCTTCCATTTATAACATTAAATTTGACAATTTCTTGAAATGAGCTAATTTCACATTTACAAACAAACATTAGTTTAATGGGGAAGATTCTAGTTATTGGAGCGGGTGGACAATTGGGAACTGAACTCACAAAAGCATTGGCAGATAAATATGGTAACAACCATGTTATTGCAACTGATTTTCAAGCATCTGTGAAAAGTAAATTTGATTATTGCTCTTTTCAGACCTTAAATGTGATGGATAAAGCTGCACTGGAATTGATTGTGACAAAGGAGGGTGTTTCACAGATTTATCATTTAGCTGCAATTTTATCCGCATTTGGAGAAAAGCATCCTGTTCAAGCATGGGATCTGAATATGGGTGGCTTATTGAATGTATTAGAAGTGGCGCGTGAACATAAAATTGATAAAGTTTTTTGGCCAAGTTCAATCGCTGTGTTTGGCCCAAACTCTGACAAAGACCATACTCCACAAAAAGCATTTAAAGATCCTAACACCGTATATGGCATTTCAAAATTAGCAGGTGAACATTGGTGTGAATATTATTACAATAAATATGGAGTGGATGTTAGAAGTATAAGATACCCAGGTTTAATCGGATATAAATCATTGGCTGGAGGTGGGACAACCGATTATGCAGTGGATATTTATCACAAAGCATTGAATGCAGAAAAGTTCACTTGTTTTTTAAAAGCAGATACCTATTTGCCTATGATGTATATGGAGGATGCGATTCATGCAACATTACAATTGATGGATGCGCCAAAAGTAAACATCAGTGTAAGAACAAGTTACAATATTGCAGGGATGAGTTTTTCTCCTGCTGAAATTTATCAAAGTTTATTGCCGTATTTTCCGAATTTTGAAATTGAGTATCAGCCAGATTTTAGACAAGAAATTGCAGACAGTTGGCCAAAAAGTATTGATGATAGTTGTGCAAAAGCAGACTGGAATTGGCAACCTCAATATGATTTAAATGCAATGACAGCAACTATAGTAGGCAACTTGCCAACATATTTTAATTACAACCCTAATAAATAAATGATATGTACGATCAATTTAAACCATTTTTAACAAAGGAATTAGAAGCGATTAAAGAAGCTGGATTGTATAAGAAAGAAAGAATTATTACTTCGTCTCAAGGAGCTGAAATCACCATACAAGGTGGCCAACAAGTATTGAATTTTTGTGCGAATAATTATCTGGGTTTGTCCTCTCATCCAAAAGTAATTGAAGCTGCAAAGGCGGCAATTGATTCCCATGGATTTGGTTTATCATCGGTACGTTTTATTTGTGGCACACAGGATATTCATAAAACATTAGAAGAAAAAATTTCTACCTTCTTAGGAACAGAAGACACCATATTATATGCGGCAGCATTTGACGCTAACGGTGGTGTGTTTGAACCATTGTTTGGCGAAAAAGACGCCATCATTTCTGACTCCTTAAACCATGCATCAATTATAGATGGTGTAAGACTTACAAAGTCTATGAGGTATCGATATGAGCATAATTCAATGGAGGACTTAGAAGCAAAATTAAAAGAGGCAATTGTCGCAGGTGCAGTACAAAAAATTATAGTAACTGATGGCGCATTCTCAATGGATGGGACCATCGCACAATTGGATAAGATTGTAGAGCTGGCAGAAAAGTATGAAGCCTTAGTAATGACAGACGAATGTCATTCAACAGGATTCTTAGGAAAAACAGGAAGAGGTGTACACGAATTAAAAGGGGTGATGGGTAGAGTGGATATTATTACGGGTACATTAGGTAAAGCTTTAGGTGGTGCATCTGGTGGATTCACCTCTGGCAAAAAAGAAATCATCGACTTATTAAGACAACGTTCAAGACCTTATTTATTTTCAAATACATTAGCGCCATCCATTACAGGAGCTTCTATTGCAGTCTTTGATTTGTTATCACAAACAACAGCACTGAGAGATACTTTAGAAGAAAATACAAAATATTTTAGAGAAAAAATTACAGCTGCAGGTTTTGATATCAAGCCAGGTACACATCCTATTATTCCAATTATGTTATATGATGCGGTGGTATCTCAGAAAATGGCAGAAAAATTATTAGAGAAGGGCATTTATGTTATAGGCTTTTACTATCCAGTGGTAGCAAAGGGTCAAGCAAGAATACGCGTTCAAATATCCGCAGCACACACCAGGGCTCATTTAGATAAAGCCATTGAAGCATTTGTAGAAGTGGGTAAGGAATTAGGCGTTATAAAATAGACTCTTTGTTATCTGATTTTATAGATCAATGCGATGTTCCAGAGGAAATCTTTGCCACCTGTAATTTTTGTATTTAAGGTTTGGTTGATGGTTGATTGAAGGCTAAAAGGAGATTTCTTATGACTCAGTGTGCCATTGGCTGTAAAGTAGGTGCCCTCCTTTTTATCTAAATATAAATAATAGACTCCTGGCGTTAAATTCAATTTAAGTTGATCACTCAAAGGAATATTAGCGACACTCAAATATAGATTTACAAAATGGGTGGTTTGAGGACCATCTTCTTGTAAGCCATTACCTTGCAAATAATATACCCCGGTGTTTATGTTTTTATTGATATTGATATTTGGTGCTAATTCCCAAGCTAAAAATCTTCTGAGTTGATAAATCTCAAGTGATTTACCACTTTCAACAATTTGTTTTGGGTACCAATTCACTGCTGGATGAATGCCTGTTCTAAGTGAGAATCTTCCTTTGTTAATAGCGGCATATCGAAACCACAATAACATACTTCCCTTCTTGCCATCAGGGGCCAATCGAATATCAGGTTCAACACTTAAATTGTCTTTTTTCCAACTCATTTGAGTAGTTATTGCAGGACTGTTAAAAGAAAAAGACGGTATGATGGAAAACCCGTTATTGGTATACCCAATATTTCCAGTATAAACTGTAGCAGGTTTTATTGGAGCTATATTGTTTTGTGCATCAATGTTTAAATGTGTACACAATAGTAAGACGAATACAGTTGTTAATTTAATTACTTGAGTCAAACCGCTTTTAATGAACATTTAAATTTCTTTTATCATTAGGAATCCGCAAATATCCCTATTTATCTTGGTAAATAAGCAACCTATTTTACTGAATTAAATACCATTATTACTGACTTATGCTTTTGTAATTTACATGATCAATCTCTGAGCCATCTTTTGCAAATATTTTAAAGTTGCCCTGTCCTGTTATATAATATTAGTTTCTTTGTTCCTTTCCGCGATTTCGGTACAATATTTCCTCCTTTTTAAGTCATTAGCTAATGGTTACTAGATAAATTCACGGCTCAAATTAAAAATCCAATTTATGAAAAAAGTTTATCTAGGTCTACTAGTAGCAGCTTCATTTGCTGCTTGTACTAGTACTGAAAAAAAGACAATTGAAGTTGCAGAACAACCAACCGACAAAGTTGAGCACATTTATAAGCCAACCTATACCGACAATTTTAAGGTAGGTGATTCAAAAAATGTATTGTTAGCCGAGCAGTTTCACAAGGTATTGTTTGACAAAGACTTTAAAGCAGCAGCAGACATGATCTCTGACACTGCACTTTTTAATAACGAAGACGGAACTACATTAAAAGGGAAAGCTAACATTATTGCATTTATGGAAAAGAGTTTCGCTAGCTTTACTTTTAAAAACTATCAAATAGCTGCTATTTTACCAGTTGTTGGAGAAAATGGCCACCAGTGGGTAGATATATGGGATGAAGCTGATTTAGTAACTCCCGACGGGAAAACACAAAAAGTACAATGGGTAGATGCATTCAGATTCGAGAATGGGAAAATTGTACACTTTATAGGATTTGCTAAGGTTGTCAAAAATTAGTTGCATCGCAATTTAAGTTTGGATAAAAATAAAAAAGAGGCTCCTAGCGATAGGGGCCTCTTTTGGTTTATGAGTGTGTTAATATATTCATCATTTCATCTCCATCCCGTTTTCTCTTAAAAAATATAAAATCTATCTCCTTATTTGTTATTGGCTGATTTATCTAGATATAAACTTATCACCCATCCTGTAAATCCAGCAACTAATCCACCAGCTAGCGTATCAGTTAATACACCAACAATATCACTGTAAACAGTTGAGGTTCCAAAAGAAGAAAAATTTATATAAGCTGCCATCAATAATCCAACAAAGACGGACAGTGAAGTTCTATTTTTCAAACCCGTCACATTGGATTTTTCTAAGATATAGGATAATAAAAAACCAAAACAAAGAGATCCCGCAATAATAGACCAAAAAATCATTTCTTCGTCTTTTCTGAAAATGCTCTGATTAGTGTGAGTTTGCATAGTATTCATTAAAAGAATACCGTACACAATCCAACCCAAGAAAAAATGAACGATGCTGCCAATTAAGCCAGCAACGATTAACTTGTTTGTTTTCATGATATGAAGTTTTTGTTTCTATAATTTAACTCTTTTTTTCAAAATTGTTCAATATTAGTTTCACAATTTTCAATTATAACAGATTCTCAATGAAATAAAAAGTATAAAATAAAATTATATCTTACCTATTTGAACCCATTTAATGGTAATGCTTTTGAATATACTTTATTGCAGCTATACACATCTTTTCTAAAATATCTAGATTGAGGTCTGATATTTTTTTGAAGTAAATACAGGACTTGCCCATTGTAAACTTCCCTAATTTGTCAAGCAATCGCTTATGTTCATCTTCTGGGGTGATTACATAAAGTGAAAATTCTTTTTTTCTAGGTGAAAAACCAATAAGTAAGCTATCTCCTTCGTGACCACTAGCATATTTGTAATGATAAGTTCCAAAACCTATGATCGTTGGTCCCCACATAGCTGGCTCGAAGCCAGAACATTTTTTCATAAGTTCAATTAGTTCGAAACTATCTTTTTTCATTTGTTCATTGTCAACATAAGTATTGATGAACTCTTTTACACTTTCAGTAGTACGAGTAGTTTTATTTTTTGAAGGCATATATCTTACTTAGTGAATATTTTATGTTGTAAAATAATTAAAACTCCAATATCCCCCTGTTTTCACTCTAAAAACTCAAAACCTGGCCGGGGAATGACCATTTTTTTATATAAAATCTTTATAGAATAGAATTTCTTTTGATGAATCCCAAAACAATTGAAAATACTAGGTCTACATACTATCCCCAAATTGACTCAGTCTATTGTTAGTATATTTACCATTTTACAGATTGCATTATTTTAATGCAGAGCCTGACTTTAAATTTAGACAGAATTAAACATTAATAGTATTTTCAATTATGAGATTTACCACATTATTCATTTTTGTATTGATTTCATTCAATTGTTTTGCACAAATTGATTCTTTAAACTCCTTTAAAATCAACGCTTACCTTGAATCTTATTATAGTCATGATTTTTCTAGTCCGGTTAATAATGAAAAGCCTGATTTCAACTACAATTATAAAAAACACAATCAGTTGAATGTGAATTTAGCTTTTGTAAAAGCCAATTATCAGTCAAAACGACTAAGGTCAAATTTAGCTTTAATGATGGGTAATTATGCTATGTATAATTTAAATGCTGAACCCAAGTGGGCAAAACCATTATTGGAAGCGAATCTTGGATATAAGCCATTTGAAAAACACGACTTTTGGATAGATGCTGGTGTCATGACATCACATATTGGCTTTGAAAGTGCAGTAGGAAGTGATTGCTGGAACTTGACAAGAAGTATATTAGCCGAAAACTCTCCTTATTATGAGACTGGTATCAAATTAAATTATACCAATAAAAAACAAGATTTATATATTGGATTCCACTTACTAAATGGCTGGCAGAAAATTGCCTTTTCTAAAGGGGATGAAAATCCTGATCTAGGGATTCAAGTCAATTACAAACCAACAAGTAGCCTTACTCTTAACTATAGTAATTTTGTTGGCAATTTAAAAGTTGATAGCATAAATAATGCATTAAGAATATTTCATAACTTATATGCTACTTATGATGCATCCTCCAAACTGTCTTTTATATTTGGTTTTGACATAGGCACTCAAAAAAGAGAGAACACTAAAACAGCAATTTGGTATACTCCTGTTGTTATTTCAAGAATTAATTTGACCCCAAAAAGTAAAATAGCTGGTAGATTAGAATTCTATAGTGATAAGGATCAAGTAATCATTGCAACATCAACATCAAATGGGTATCAAACGCTTGGGGCTTCTATCAATTACGACTATCAAATTGCACCAAAAGTATTGTTTCGATCAGAGTTGAAAAAGTATCGATCAAAAGATCCCATTTTTAGGTATACAGAAGCAAGTAACAATCAAACAGCTGCAACAATGTCTTTGATTGTAAAATTATAGATCTAAGTAAAATTGTCTGAAATAGGGGGTGCTTACAGTCGCTTATTTTATAAGTTTATAAGTAGTGTTCTTCCCCAATCCTTCTTCCTTCATTAATATTTGCTTCTCCATTAAATCTGTCACATCCCTTAATGCTGTATCTCTTGAGCATTTTGTGATTTTGGCATATTTGGAGGTGTTTAATTTCCCCTCAAATCCATCTAACATTTTATTGATAATAAGTTGTTGTCTTTTATTGAATTGGACTGTTGCATTTTGCTTCCAAAACGCTGCTTTTTGCAATACTGACGAAAGTGTTGTTTCTGTTGATTCGTACGTTCTTTCTAAACAACCTAAAAACCATTGAAGCCATATAGTAATATCTAGTGATCCTTTTTGTGTTTGCTCTAGTATGAAATAATAATCATTCCGTTCTTTTCTTATTTGAGCACTCATGCTGTAAAAGCGAAATGAAGTATCATCTGCCTTTGCTAATTGCATGTCGGCTATAGCCCTTGCTATACGACCATTACCATCCTCAAAAGGGTGGAGGGTTACAAACCATAAGTGTGCAATAGCTGCTTTAATTAATCTTTCAAGACCCGGCTTATTGAACCAAACTAAAAATTGCTCCATTTGTTTTTCCAACAATCCTGAGACTGGCGCCTCATAGTGTACTTTAGGCCTTTGCATGGGTCCAGATATAACTTGCATAGGGTCATTATCTTCATTTTTTCTCCAATTACCTACTACAATTTTTTGCATGCCGCTATAACCAGTTGGAAACAATGCTGCATGCCAGCTAAATAGTCGCTCCTTGGTTAAATCAGTTGTATAGTTTTGGGTGGCATCTATCATCATTTCAACCACACCATCTACATGTCTATCCGATGGGACCAATCCGGAAATATCCATGCCTAATTTTCTGGCAATAGAAGAACGTACCTGATGGGCATCTAATACCTCCCCTTCAATTTCACTCGTCTTTATAACATCCTGAGTAAGCGTTTCTAAGTTGGCTTCTGCCCTTAATTCAAATCCAATCGCTTCCATTCTGCCCAATAGCTTACCCTGCTGTAAGCGCAATTTCATCAGCAATGGGTTGAGCGAGTCTTGATTCCAAGTAAACGCTGGCCAATTAGGTAATTCATGGATATATTTACTCATTTTGAGTCAATTTAAGGCGAATATAGTAATTATTTGCCTTAAATATAATTATTCGCCTTATTTTTTAAGGCGAAAATGGACATTATTTGCCTTAAATCCGAGCAGAAGTACCTCTAAGTTTATAAGCCATTCCGCCTTCTTTTGGCAGCACAAATTATATAAGCTTATGTGTGCCACCATCTACAACAATGTATTTACAACTAATACCTAATTTATAATATATGTGTAAGTAGCTGTTTCTGCATGTATCAGCAATAGACTTGTGGTGCAAATGAAAAAAGCAGCTACAAAAAAGTCGTTGAAAACTTGCTTGTAACTGCTTGATTATCAAGGAGTTAGCTCACCAGGGCATGAGGATTTATTTTAATCACGTTTGTTAGACTCTATCATAAGATTGTGAGTCAATCAATTAGTAAGGAGTTGTAATGAAAAGAACTTAGATATCAATGCTTCTATTACCTAGAATAGCACTATTTTCAAATGCAATATAAGATTAAAGATATTTCTAACAAAAAAGGCCATCACTTCTGATAGCCTTTATGTGGACTTATATTATATACTAATGCATTTAATACCAGATTCAAATCATATAAAATAAACTGAAACTAAACAGCTTAATTTATTAAAGATGCCGAAAGGCTAAATGTTATCCTGTTTTTCTTCTTTCTTTGCAGGAGTTTTGTATGCTCTTTTTATTACTTTCAAGTCCTTAAAGTATCCAATGGTTGCAATGTCAACATAGAGACCAACTCCTCCTCTTTTAACTTTCCCCAACATTTTATCAACGATAAAAGAAGAATACTTCATATTGTTTACAAACATCTCTGCTGTTTCGCCATTCACTTCAATCCTCATTGTTATCCATTCTTTCAATGCCACTGGTGCCGACCCCTCATAAGAACCAGGAGGATAATTCTTTCTCAATGTTTCAAATTTAAAACTAGGATATGAGAAATATTGAACAGCGTGGTTTCTAAACATTTGATTGGATGCCCTACCAACTTTTGGTCGCAAATAAATGGACTCAAATGCTGAATCGTTTGGAGCAATTCTATAGTACAAGCCAATAAAACCAGCTGCGGCAGGAAAAGGTGATGGGTCTTGGATTTGACTATACATTTTTATCTCAATTGTCCCATTTTCAAAATCATCTAGTCCAACTAATTTTGCATAATGCTTTTCATCTACAGTTGCCTCTAATCTATTTGCATCAAATGGTAATGACTGCAAATCTCGTTCTATTTTAAGGACATTTCCCCCTTGAAATTTAATTATTGAACCAGTTACATTATGTAATTCAAATTCTTGTTTACCCAACTTTAATATTTTTTGAGCAGAAATTGATGTTAAAAAAAACAATAGAAATAAAAATGTACTAATAATCTGTTTATAGTTTTTCATGATTTATTTTTTAAATAGTCCAGCGCCATATTCTGAGCCAAGTGAACCAGCTTTAATGTGTAAAAAATATTTACTTGTTTGGTCTTCTATAATATCAAGCTGACCTGTTTTAAACTTCTTGAAATCTTTATTAGATTTTACTTTATTACTTAAAGACGGTGTGCCAAAATCTAGAGGACCACCACCCTTATTTACAAAGCT
>JACCDI011417698.1_pt1 | contig 14370 bp, 13 predicted proteins | sample 7442791 | NCBI WGS metagenome assembly JACCDI01 (sample SAMN15323434, study PRJNA562643) | freshwater metagenome | isolation source: river surface water | place: USA:Blue River Watershed | collected 2017-08-15 | reverse complement strand
TTTAGAATGGCTATTATAATTACAGACGAATGTATCAATTGTGGGGCTTGTGAACCAGAATGCCCAAATAATGCAATATACGATGCTGGTGCAGCATGGAAATTTTCTGAAGGTACTGCTTTAAAAGGAATTATAGATTTTGGTGAAGGTAATACATTAGATGCAGATGCTGTTCAAGCACCTATATCTGATGAAGTTTATTATATCGTACCAGATAAATGCACAGAATGTGTTGGTTTCCACGATGAACCACAATGTGCTGCAGTTTGCCCAGTCGATTGTTGTATCGATGATGTAAATGTTCGAGAGAGTAAAGAAGAACTACTCGAAAAGAAAAAGTGGTTACATTTAGAAGAATAAAAAATATTTAAAGGGGAATTTCCCCTTTTTTTATTAATTTTCAGTCAACAACAACTGAATAACAAAATCTATTATTATGAAAACTAAAATTTCACTGATTGCTTTAGTGCTAGTCATGTTAAAGTTATCGACCTATGCAACTTCATTTACTGATACATTAACAACAGATTCTAATAAACAACAAGTGCCTGTTCAAAAAGCACCAGTAAATACTTTGCCAGTCGCAAAAGTAGCTCCGAAGGTTGTTGAACCTATAGAGTTATCTGGACCTCGTGTCGGATTTACTTTTATCGGTGCAGGTGAGACAGCTGATGCATTAAAAACAGAATTTAATTCATCTCCTTTTATCACTCAATTTGGTTGGCAATTTGAAAAGCAATACTTTGCTCTAGATAATGGAACTGCAGGTTTAGTAGAATTTGTCGGATTGGTAGGAGGCTTAGAGCAAGGATTATTTTTACCAAGTGCAAATATGTTGGTAGGAGTGAGAAGTAGCACAGGGGCAGAGTTTGCATTCGGACCTAACATCTCATTATCAGGTGCAGCGTTTGTTTTGGCAGTGGGACATACCTACAAATCAGGAAATTTAAATTTCCCTGTTAATTTTGCAGTAGTACCTTCATCAAAAGGTGTTCGTTTTAGTTTATTGTTTGGCTTCAATGCTCAAACAAGATAATTTTTAAGAATGAAAAAATTCGGTATTTGTCATTTATCTGTTGCGCCTTTACGAATTGAACCTAGTGATCGTTCTGAAATTATTAGTCAAATTTTATTTGGTGAAAGTTTCGAGATTTTAGAGGAGCAAGTTAAATGGACAAAGATTAGATGCTTATGGGATGATTACGAAGCATTCATCGATGTTAAACAATATAAAGTAATAGACGAACGTACAGCGAATTTAAGTTTAAAATCGAGGTTGAACAGTTCTCCAATTGCTAACATCCAGCAAAATAATTCTACTCAATATTTATCTATCGGCTCTGTATTAAATAATAATATTATAGATTCACTTACGATTGAATTTAATGAGGGTGACTGGATAAACACTAACGATAAAAAATTACCATGCTTAACAGACCTAAGCAAAAAATGGCTTAGAACTCCTTATTTATGGGGCGGTCGTTCGATCTTCGGCATAGACTGTTCTGGTTTTACTCAAAGTGTTTTTAAATTCTACGGATGTCAAATACCTAGAGATGCTTATCAACAAGCAGAGGTAGGCTCGGTCGTAAATTTTATGGAAGAAGCTAAGCCTGGTGATGTAGCATTTTTTGATAACGATGAGCATAAAATCATACACGTTGGTATCATCTTAGAAAATCAACAAATCATTCATGCTTCTGGTGAAGTGCGTATCGATAAAATTGATCATCAAGGGATTTTTAACGAAGAGATTCAACGATATACTCACAAACTAAGAATTATAAAAAGATTTATTTCTTAATTATAGATTCTTAATCTTCCAAACCATTAGGTTTTTATCGTCGCTCGCCGAAACTATATAATCTTCAAACTTTGAAATTGCTAATCGATTAACCGATTTCGTATGTCCTGTGTTCTTCTGCACATCAGCTATTGCCATTAAATTTCTGCTCTCTAAATCCCAGACTTTTATCGTCTTATCCATACTCGCAGAAATTAAATATTGTTCATCATTACTAATTTGCAAATCGTTTACTGCAAAGTAATGTGCTGGTAAATCATTCTCAATATTACTAAACCAAAATTTAATTTGTGCATCTCTTGCACCAGTTACTAATTGCTGATTAACGCGGTCGTAAACACTACTAAATATTGGCATTTCATGAGCATGCCATTGTTTCTCTAATGAAAAATTATTTGTATTTATTTGATATATATTTAAGTCTTTCCCTGCTACAAATAATTGATCATTATTGATACTTATGGTTCTTAAACTCAAACTACTCAAATTCAACTCAGATAATTTTTTGAGCTCATTTATGTCAAATAATATCAATGAACCATCTTCAGTTGATAGGTATAATTTCTCTTTAATATTTTTAATATTAAAAATTGCAGACTTTGCTATCTGTTTTTGAAAAATTAATTTCTGTGAAATGAAATCGAAAATACTCAATACTCCTGCACGATCACCAGAAATTAAATAGGGGTATTCAATAGGGGAGTGTAAGAAATAAATACTACCCGCAGATTTATACATCACCTTTATTGGGCTCATGGTTTTTAAGCTCCATTCAACAACTGCTGATTCACCACCTCCACTAAATATGATGTGTTCTTTTTGAGAATTACTTAATGCATATATAGGGTGTTCATGTCCCTCTAAAACTTTTATTAATTCTAATTCAATCATTCTAAAAATTCACTAATGCCTGCAAGTTCCAATTCTTAATATCATCTATCGCAATTTTGTTTTCATAAATTGCTTTTGCGATAACAACAGACTCTAAATTAGCTGTTTGTAATGATTGAACATCTTCTATGGTACTAATACCACCCTGCGCAATTAGTTTAATAAATGGGAATTGTGATTTAAAAGTTTTGTATAATTCAACATTTGATCCTTTTAACTTTCCGTCATTACCAATGTCAGTACACAAAAATCGGAAGTAACCTAAACTGATGCATTTATCAATAAAGTCTAGTGGTTTTAAATTTGATTTTTGCTCCCAGCCACTGTGCATAAGTTCGCCGTCTAAAATATCTACTGCTATTACTACTTGATCTGAACATGAATTTTTGCCACAAATTTCTTTGCTTAATTCATATAAAAAACCTTCGTCGGTAATCGCTTTGGTACCCACTATAATTCTGTGAAATCCCAATTCAATTAATTCCTTCACTTTTTCGATACTTCGAACGCCACCGCCGTATTGAATTTTAAGCGGACTCATCTTTAAAATATCTAGCAAATATTCTTGTTGCGAAAAGTCGCCTTTCGCTCCATTTAAGTCTATAATTTGTATGAAATCTGTACCATTTGAATTGAGTTGTTTGAGCATGTCTTTTAACTCAATATTGTACTCTGTAACTGCATCGTATTTACCACCGGTCAATCGCACAATCTTTCTGTCTAATAAATCTATTGCTGGTATTATATACATGGGTATTTTGTTTTTTGCAATTTTAAATTTACTCAAAAAATTAAGATGTTGATATTTATTTGATAATAATTACCCTAAAAGCCTTAAAAATCCGTTTTGCTTGCGTATTTTTGATATAATGAACTTTGTATATCCTAGTTTCTTATTTGCACTTTCGGCTATTGCCATCCCCATAATTATTCATTTAATTCAATTAAGGAAGTATAAAAGGCTATATTTTTCTAATGTAAAATTTTTACAAAACATTGAACAAGAGCAACGTAAGTCAAATAAACTGAAAAATTTGCTCATCTTATTGGCTAGAATATTTACCATCATCTTCCTTGTATTGGCATTTGCACAACCTTTTATACCTCAAAAACAAGGTATTAATGTTACTGGCAAGAAATATGTATCGGTTTATATTGATAATTCATTCAGCATGGAACGCCAAGGTCAAGAAGGTTCATTGCTAGATGAAGCGAAACGCAAAGCCAAAGAAATTGCAAATGCTTTTCAAGCAGATGATAAATTTCAGTTGATTGGCAATGAGTTAAACGGAAATCAAATGCGATGGCTCAGCAAAGACGATTTTTTAGATGCCCTCTCTGAATTAAAAATTAGACCTGAATCAAAAACGATTAATAATATTCAAGAAAGTCAGTCTACTCTTCTTAATGAAGTAAATGCTGATGCTAAATATGCATTCATTATCTCTGACTTTCAAAATAGCTTTTACAAAAGTCAAAGTAATTCTAAGATCGATACGAGTATACTTTGGAATTATGTTTATCTAAAAAATAATAATGCTAGCAACGTTTCTATCGATTCTATTTGGTATATCTCCCCAGTACATCAGCCCAACTCTGTAGAAAAGATGTTAGTGAAGTTTAGCAATCACTCTGAACAAGACATTCAAAATTTAAGCTATGATTTCAAAATTAACCATCAACTTATAAGTAAAGGGGCTGTTAATATCGCTCCAAATGCTAGCAATGTAGATACTCTTATTTATAAGAATAAAGTAACCGGATTTCAAGAAGCTGAGATTAGCATAAATGATCAAGGTGTTAGTTTCGACAATAAATATTTCTTTACTTATGAAGTTCATAACTCTAAGAAGGTATGTATCATATCTGAAGACCTGAGCTCTAAAGTCATTGAAAACGTCTTTGAAACTGAGCCCTTTTTTCAATACAAAACTTTTAATTCTAAAAATATCGATTATAAATATTTACAATCTTCAAATATTGTTTTCTTGAATAATGTATCTGAATATTCAAGCGGACTAGCAGAGGAATTAAAAAAGTTTGTAGCAATTGGTAATACATTGGTTTTAATTCCTTCAGAGAAAGAAATAAACAATAGCCAATCTTATAGTACTGCACTTAATCTGTATTCATACAGTGCTAGCTTCGAATCAAAAAATATTATAGAAAAGCTAAATAAAAACTCAACACTTTATCAGGGAGTATTTCAGAATAATTCAAATGATAAACTCGACTTGCCTTCGGTTATTAAACATTTTAGCTTTGCACAAAGAGGTAAGTATGCTTCGCAAGATATCATGTGGCTAGAGAATAGTGAGCCTGTTCTAAAATATTACCCCTATGAGTCTGGTCATATCTATCAATTTGCATTTCAGCTGAATTCTGATTTCTCTGATATCGCTAAACATGCGATTATTGTTCCTACTTTTTTAAGAATGGCAAGTATTCATTATGCTGATATAGGGATGTCAAATTTCATTGGACAATCCAAAACCATACCTGTTAAGCTTAATAATATTAGCGATAATTCTAAAAAGGAACTAGTTAAGGGCAATATCAAAATCATACCTGAAATTAAGTCCAAACTCTCTAATTCTTATATCTATCTAGCAGATCAAATAAGAGAAGATGGTATTTATTCTTTAAATATCAATGATCAAATAATCAGCAAAATCGCTTTTAATTATAACCGAGATGAGTCAAAAATGAGCTTTTTAGCACTCGATGATTTAGAGGATTTAGCCAAGGAAAAACTAAGTATTTGGGAATCAGACAGCTCTTCTCTTACAAAACTCATTAAAGATGAGTCTTTAGGAAAGAGATTTTGGAAAATATGTGTTATTTTGGCCCTAGTTTTCATAGGCTTAGAAATATTGTTAATACGAGCATTTAAATAATGAAAGTACTTTTTAAATCAGTCAAGGTAGTCGATAAACATTCAAAATGGAATGGACAACAAGTCGATGTTTTAATTTCTTCCGGAAAAGTTGAAAAAATTGCAAAGAAAATTGCTGTCACAAACATTAAATCGTACGAATTTAAAAACGCTTGTATTTCGCCTAGCTTCATAGATATGAATGCCAGCATTCCTGACCCTGGTATGGAGCATAGGGAAGATTTAAACTCCGGATTAAATGCGGCAGCTGCAGGTGGCTTTAGTCATATAGCATTAATGCCACATCAAAACCCTACCGTTCAAGATAAGTCTGGAGTAGAATTCATCAAATCGAAATCAGAAAAACATATCTGCCAACCGCTCATTATCGGTGCTATGTCGAAAAATAGAGAGGGTAAAGAAATGACTGAGATGTACGATATGCAAATTGCTGGTGCAGTAGCATATTCTGATGCAGATAAATCGGTACAAGACGCCGGACTTATGTCGAGATGTTTGTTGTATGCAAAAGGCATCAACTCATTCATCATGTCGTTCCCAGAAGATCACAGTTTAGCCCTCGGTGCCAAAATGAATGAAGGGGTGATGAGCACACTCTTAGGCATGAAAGGAAATCCTTCGCTATCTGAAGAACTCATGATCGCTCGCGATCTATACATCGCCGAATATCAAAATGCAAAAATTCACTTTAGCAATATCAGCTCAGCAAGATCTGTTGAACTCATTAAAGCTGCTAAAAAGAAAGGTATAAATGTTTCTGCGGATGTTGCTATTCATCATCTTTGTTACGATGAAACAATCTTGGAGGACTTCGATACCAATTTCAAACTTCGTCCGCCTTTGAGAACCAAACAAGATGTGAATGCCCTTAAAGCTGCAGTCAAAGAGGGTGTCATAGATGCGATCTCTTCGCAACATACTCCTGTAGAAAAAGAAGGAAAAGAAGTAGAATTCGAAGTAGCTAAGTATGGAATGATTTCTTTCCAAACTTTCTTGTCGCAATTGCTAAGTCTTACGAATAAAAACTTATTGTTAGAAGATTTAATAGACGCTGTAACAGCTCGACCAAGAAGTATATTTTCACTAGAGAGTGTATATGTTGAAGAAGGCTCTGCAGCAGAGTTTTGTATCTACGATGTAGAAGCAAAATGGAAATTCGACAATCAAACTAATTTATCGAAATCGGTTAACTCAAATCTTTACCAACAAGAATTAAAAGGTATGGTATTAGCTGTTGTTGCTAACAACCAATTAAAAACATATTAAATGAAAGAATCAACACTCGATACATTAGCAGTAGTCATTTCATCATTTTGGAATGCTTCATCACCTGACGTTCAATCGTCATTTGATCACAAAAAATTTTATGCTGATCTAAAAAATATTTTTGATGCTGAGCCAGACTTCTTAAAAAAACTAGCAGCTGTTGATAATTTAGTAGATGAAAATCCAGAGATCGCCTCATTAAGAGAATATCTCGTTGATCTTTTATTTATTCATTTCTTTAATGAAGATGTATTACGACTAGATGAAGACTATTTAGAAACACCAGAGTGGGAGCATATTGAAGATAAAACCATTGATAGAGGTACAGAACTTTTGAACTTACATCTTTACATTCAAGAATGTAATGAAGAGGAAGAAGAACCTGAAATCTCTCATTTCTTGAAAGAGTTTTTATTAGTAGATGAAGATGAGTTTCAAGATGAATATGAAATTTATGAGCAAGTAATTGCTAACCAAATTTTAGTTGAAGCAGAACAATCAGAGATTGCAAAAGTATATACATCTGTTCCTGCGAACGATGATATCAAAGATGTATTTTATCCATTGATGAGTTTCTTTTCAAATACTGTATTTGATCAGAAAAGCTTTGATGAGTATGTGCAATATAGTGATAACAAAGCATACGATGCTGCAATATTAGCGGGCTTGTATTCGTATAATCATGGCAACGGATTATTTTCAGAATCTTTTTTAAATTGTAAAGACTAAACATACAAAAATGGAAAATCAAGAAATTACAAAAGACACAAATGCTGTAAAAGGTTACAGAAACATTGCTGTTAAGTGGGGCTTAATTGGCGCTGCTGTAATTATCAGTTTCACAGTTATCATGTATATTATCAATTGGGAATTGATGGTGAATATGTGGATGGGTTTCTTAGGACTCGCAATTCTTATCGTATTACTTCGTTCGGGAGTGAAAGAGATTAAGAATAATCAAGGAGGATATATCTCATTGTCTGAAGCCCTATTTGCTTCATTCTTAATTTATTTAATCGCTAGCTTTTTAAATATGTTATTCAGCTATGCTTTAATGACATGGATTGACCCGAATTTACCTGTATTAATGAAAGAGAAAACTATTCAGACAACCGTTGAAATGATGCAGAAGTTTGGTGGCTCTGAAGAAGATATTAACAAAGCATTAGATTCATTAGATTCTCTTGATACTGCAAGCTTTTCAGCACAGTTTTGGAACTTCGCAAAAGGTTCAGCTTTCGGTTTCATAATCTCATTTATCGTTGCATTAATTATGCGTAAGAAAAGACCTGTATTTGAATAAGATGAATATTTCAATTGTAATACCTTTATTAAACGAAGACGAATCATTGCCTGAATTACATGACTGGATAGTTCGTGTGATGCAAGCAAATAATTATACCTATGAAATTCTATTTATCGATGATGGTAGTACCGATCAATCATGGAATATTATCAAAGAATTACAGGCTAAGAATTCAAATGTAAAAGGCATTAAGTTTCGTAGAAACTATGGTAAATCTGCTGCATTAAACGTAGGCTTTGAAGCATGTAAAGGTGATGTAGTAATCACGATGGATGCAGACTTACAAGACAGTCCAGATGAAATACCCGTTCTCTACAACCGTATTCTAAACGAAAAACTAGACATTATCTCTGGTTGGAAAAAGAAACGTTATGATCCGATCACAAAAACCATTCCCACGAAATTATTCAACTGGGCTACTAGAAAAATGTCGGGGATTAATAACTTACATGATTTCAACTGCGGACTTAAAGCGTATCGCTCAGCGGTTGTGAAAAACATAGAAGTGTATGGTGAGATGCACCGTTACATTCCGGTAATTGCAAAATGGTCGGGCTTCAAAAGAATTGAAGAACAAGTAGTAGAACACAGAGCTAGAAAATACGGGGTAACTAAATTCGGCTTGAGCAGATTTGTCAACGGATTTTTAGATTTACTATCGATCTTCTTCGTAGGTAAATTCCAAAAACGTCCGATGCACTTTTTCGGTACCATCGGCACACTCTCGTTTTTAACCGGATTTTTGATTTCACTATACATCATTGCGGATAAACTTTATAGAATTTATGATGGACAACATTTGAATAGAGATGTAACAGATCAACCTTTATTCTATATCGCCTTAGTAATGACTATTATCGGTACACAATTATTCTTAACAGGGTTCTTAGCAGAAATGGTAGGTAGAAATTCGCATGATAGGAATAATTATAAGATTGAAGAAGAAGTCTAGAGAAATTAGCCAATAAGTCAATTAGACAATTAGCCAATTGAATTAAACTTAATAACTATTTATAAATAACTTAATAACTGTTTTTCAATAACTTAATAACTATTTTTTAAATAACTTAATAACTTACAAAACAATGAAATATCACTTAGTGTCGGGGGCGTGTGGCTTCGTAGGTAGAAACTTAGTAAAAAGAATACTTTCAACAAATAATGATCGTGTAATCATCGTTGATAATTTATCAACGGGTATACATCCTTCTAAATGGTTAAGCAATCAATCAGAGAACATCAAAGATTTAGAAGTTTTCGAAAATGGTAGAATACTTTTTTTTAACGGTGATTTCAGAAAGTTATTAAACAAGATGACTGAAGAGCCTAAGTACATTCAAAATAATTATGGCTTAGAGTTCGACAAATTTTCAGACGTATTTCACTTCGCTGCCATTGTAGGCGGACGTGCAAAGATTGATGGAGATCCAATGATGGTAGCATTAGACTTAGCGATTGATGCAGAGTTTTTCTACTGGGTTTGTAACCATAAACCATCTAGAGTAATGTACCCTAGCTCATCTGCCGCTTACCCTGTGAATTTACAATCTGATACTGATTTCGTTGCTTTGAAAGAAAGTGATATTGACTTCGAAAATAATTTAGGTCAACCCGACATGACTTATGGTTGGTCGAAATTGACTGGTGAATACTTAGCGAGAATTGCTGCAAAATATTATGGCATCTCAGTAGCTTGTGTTCGTCCTTTTTCTGGTTATGGTGAAGATCAAGATTTAACATATCCAATTCCTGCAATCGCTCTAAGAGCTGCTAAAAAAGAAGATCCATTTGAAGTATGGGGTTCTGGTAAACAAGGTAGAGATTTCGTACACATCGATGATTGTATCGACGCTATATTTTTAGCAATGGATAATATTACAGATGGTACTGCTATCAATATCGGTGCAGGTAGATTATTCTCGTTCTTAGAAATTATTGACTTATTCACTAAGTTCGCTGGATACGAACCAACCATCAAACCTTTATTAGATAAGCCTGTTGGCGTTCATGCTCGTCATTCGGATATGACTTTCGTATTAGAAAAATACGGATGGAAACCGAAAATTTCTTTAGAAGAAGGTATGCGTCGCGTTTACAATAAAGCAGTAGAAAATTTAAATAAGTAATATTTTTAGGATGGTGCAGAAGATAGTATTATTTGGTCCGGGACCGCAATTCAAGGGAGGTATAGCCAATTATAATACTTCATTAGCGAAGGCTTTAGATAAGTTAGGACATGAGGTTCATATTGTATCATGGACACAACAGTATCCTGCTATTATACCTCGTGATTTTATTGATCGAAAAAGTAAAGTAGATCAATTAGAAGGTACGAATATTAAAGTTACCTATATCACGAACTACAACAATCCGGCTACCTGGAACGAAACCGTTCGATTCATAAAAGATTTAAAAGCTGATAAAGTTATTTTTCAATGGGCAATCGCAATTCAAGGTTTGCCAATCGGATATATTTGTCGTCAATTAAAGAAAAAAACACAAACAGAAGTTATCATTGACTTGCATTTAGTTATTCAAAAAGAAGCAAGTTCTATTGATAAGATGTTTAGCAAATACGGATTGAAAGTAGCAGATACTTATATCGCGCATGCTTATAAAACGGTAGATGAGTTGAAAGAGACTTTTCCAACACATCAATACCTAGTAAATGAAAATGGTACACGTGCAACTGATAAGAAGCATACAGTAATAAAATTGTATCATCCGATTTACGATATGTTCAAACCTAAAGCAGATTTTGATGTAGAGTCAGAGAAAGCCAAAATGGGATTGAAGAAAAACGTGTTTTTGTTTTTCGGATTCATACGTAAATACAAAGGATTGCATCAAGCAATTGAAGCATTCAAAATTTTATCAGAAAAAAGAAATGACGTTTCATTACTCGTAGTAGGTGAATCGTTTTGGCATACATTAGATCAAAGTAAATTATCTACTAGATTGAAAAATGTTTTATTCAAAACAGCGAAGTCTATATTCTTGAAGAATTCTGATAACGAACAAAACTATCAGCCCTTGGCATTAATCGATGAGTATAAATTACACGATTTAGTGAAAGTTGTGAATGAGTTTGTGCCTAATGAAGATGTCTATAAATATTTTCAGTTAAGTGATGCAATTGTATTGTATTATTTAACGGCTACACCATCGGGCGTAGAGTCGATTTCATATAATTTTAAATTGCCTGTGTTGGCGACTAAAGTCGGACATTTCCCTGAAACGATAATTCACGGTTATAATGGCTATTTGGCTGAAGATCGTGATGTTAATTCAATGGCAGAGGAAATGAATAGAATGATCGAACAACCTATCAATAGGGAGCATGTTGCAGAAACTGCTTCTAAATTAAGTTGGGAGAATTATGCAAAAGCAATAGTACAATAATTAGAAATTCATGTTAGATTTATTTAAACAATCTTTTCAAATTACGAAAAAGAATATCATTGTTTTACTCGGATTGAGTTTGACAATCGGTATTGTTATTTTCGTGACTTATACCTTACAATCATTATTGCAGAATAATACAATAATGAGCTTTATATCAAATTTTGCATTTACACTTTTGAGAGTATATGTGTCAGTAGCACTGTTAAAACTTTGCTTAATTCTAATCGATAACAGAGAATCAGAATTCTCTGATATTAAACCAAGTTGGAACGAAACATTAAGATATTTAATGTTGAATTTATTAATGACTGTTATTGTAATGGTGGTAGTGATGTTGTTTGCAGGTTTCTTAGGTATGCTCGGATTAATACGTCCGGGTTTAATGGAACTGTATCAAAATATGATGATGAAGCCAGAAGAATTAACTAAGTATACAAGCAATGAAATATTGTATGCATTGATGGCTTTGTTGTTATTGTTATTACCAGCAATGTTATTGATGATGCGTTTGCAATTTGCTACATATTATATCATTGACAAGAAAATGAATATTGCTGCAGCATTGATGAGAAGTTTAATGATTACCAAAGGATATTTATTTTATATCGTTTTAGTTTTTTTATTAATCATCTTGTTAAACATTGTAGGCTTATTATTTGCTTTCGTTGGATTGTTATTTACTATTCCAATGACCATGATTATAATCGCTATGCTTTACAAAAGTTTAGATGAAAATTTTGTTGAAGAAATAAAACAATAACAATGGGTATTAAATCTTTTGCAAGTAAATTATACGCAAGTTTTCTGATTTCAAAAATGAAGTCATGGAATCATGATGCTATTAATATTCAAAATAGAGTATTAAGAGAATTAATTGAACAAGCAAAAGAAACTAATTTTGGTAAAGACCATCAGTTTTCAGAGATTAAAAATTACGATGATTTTAAAAAGCTTGTACCTGTTAGAGATTACGAACAATTAAAAGAACCTTACATCAACTCAATGGTGAAAGGTGACGAGAATATTTTATGGCCTGGCAAGCCCTTATATTTTTCTAAAACATCGGGTACTACCTCTGGTGTTAAATACATCCCGATTTCAAAAGAGTCAATGCCTGCACATATTCATGCTGCGAAAATGGCTTTGCTTTTCTATATACATGAAACAGGTAAATCAGATTTCGTAAACGGCAAAATGATTTTCTTACAGGGAAGTCCGGAGTTAGACGAAAAAGCCGGCGTACCTACCGGTAGATTATCTGGTATTGTAGCACATCACATTCCGAAATATTTGCAGAAAAATAGAATGCCTACTTGGGAGACCAATTGTATAGAAGATTGGGAGCAGAAGGTAGATGCAATTGTAGAAGAGACCTATCATTTAGATATGACTTTGATCTCAGGCATTCCACCATGGGTGCAAATGTATTTCGATAAGTTATCTGAGAAAGCAGGAGGAAAAGCGATAAAAGACATTTTTAAAAATTTCAAATTGTTTGTTTATGGTGGAGTGAATTATGAACCATATAGAGCGAAGATTGAACAGACGATCGGATTTAAAATAGATACCATAGAAACTTATCCAGCTTCAGAAGGATTCATTGCTTATCAAAATTCGCAACTTGAGAAAGGCTTATTATTAAATATCGATGCAGGAATGTTTTATGAATTCATTCCGGTAGATGAATATTTTAATGAGAATCCCACTCGCTTATCATTGGCAGAAGTTGAGCTCGATAAAAATTATGCAATTATTTTGAATACAAATGCAGGTTTATGGGGCTATAGCATCGGAGATACGATTAAATTTATTTCTAAAGACCCTTATAAAATTATTGTAAGTGGAAGAATTAAACATTATATATCTGCATTTGGAGAACACGTAATAGGTGAAGAGGTAGAATATGCGATGATGAATGCAGCGAAAGAATTTAATGCGGAAGTCATAGAGTTTACCGTTGCGCCACAAGTAACGCCGAATGATTCAGCATTACCTTATCATGAATGGTTTATCGAGTTTGCTCAAGAGCCAACAAACATGCAAGCATTTGCAGATAAGTTAGATGAGTTATTACAAAAGAAGAATATCTATTACGCAGACTTAATACAAGGAAACATATTAAGGCCTTTAGTTGTTCGTAGTTTAAATAAAAATGCTTTCATAGATTATATGAAGTCAGAGGGTAAATTAGGCGGACAAAATAAAGTGCCACGTTTATCGAACGATCGCAAAATTGCTGATCAATTAACCAATATGATTAATAAGTAAAAATGAAAAACATCGCAATACTTGGTTCTACAGGTTCTATTGGCACACAAGCATTAGATGTTGTAAGAGCAAATAAAGATAAGTTCAAAGTAGAAGTATTAACTGCTAATTCGAATATTGAATTATTAGCAGCACAAGCTATAGAGTTTGATGTAAACGCAGTAGTTATACAAGATGAAACAAAATACAATGATTTGAAATCATTGTTATCATCGCATGATATAAAAGTATTTACAGGTGAAGCCGCATTAGCCGATGTAGTCACCTTCGATAGTATAAATATGGTGTTGACAGCATTGGTGGGTTATGCTGGATTAAGGCCAACCATCAGCGCTATAAAGGCAAAGAAAGATATTGCATTAGCGAATAAAGAAACACTAGTAGTTGCAGGTGAGTTAATCACAGCACTAGCTGAAGAAAATAATGTACATATAGTACCAGTAGATTCAGAACATTCAGCAATATTTCAATGCTTAGCAGGAGAGTGGCATAATAAAATTGAGAAGATATATTTGACCGCATCGGGCGGACCTT
>JACCDI012239093.1_pt1 | contig 14371 bp, 10 predicted proteins | sample 7442791 | NCBI WGS metagenome assembly JACCDI01 (sample SAMN15323434, study PRJNA562643) | freshwater metagenome | isolation source: river surface water | place: USA:Blue River Watershed | collected 2017-08-15 | reverse complement strand
GGCGAGAACAAAGAGTTCGAGCGCCAATATCTCGCGGGCGAACTCGAATTGGAATTCACCCCCCAAGGCACCACTCGGTTTCCAGAGCGCACCCTTCGTGATCGGAGGGGCCTTGTGGACGTCTGTGTTCGGCATCGACGTCACCGGGTTTCGCTCCTTCGTGGCCTTCGCCGGCGTGCTCGCGGTGCTGGGGGTGTACTTTCTGGCGCGCGAACTCAGTCGTGAACGCGACTACGCCCTCTGGGCCGCCGCACTGGCGGCCTGCATGCCCTGGGCCTTTCAGTCCACGCGCATCTCCTGGGACGCCCCTCTTGGCGTCACCCTGCTGATCTGGGGCCTGGTGCTCGCCTATCGCTACGGCCAGCGGGACCAGCGCCGCTGGCAGGAAGTCGCGGGCTGGCTTGGGGCCGGCGTGCTGCTGACGCTGGCGAGCTATACCTATTCCCCGCTGCGCATCTGCGCCCTGCTGATGGTGCTGATGCTGCCCTTCATCCGCCTGCAGCCACGTCTGGTCATCATGCTGGTGTTCGGGCTGGGCAATCTCGCGGTGCTGCAGTACTACCAGAACCCCGACTTCGCCTACCGCGCCCAGCTGCTGGCCCTGACCTCGGACGACATCTCCAATCCCTATCGCGACCTCGACACGCTGGGCCTGATCCCCGCGTTCCTGTCACAGGTCGGCAGCCATCTTTCCTTGTCATTCCTCCTGGGGGATGGCGACTTCAATCTGCGACACTCCATCCAGACGCACGGCGTGCTGGACTGGGTCAGCTTCTTCGGCCTGCTGATCGGTGCAGCGCTGGCGCTGGTGACGCTGGCGAATTTCAGGCGCGCCGACCCTTCCCACGTGAAGATGGCTGTGATCGGGTTGCTGGGCATCTTCGCCGGCATCGCCCCGGCCGCCCTGACCTGGGACAGCATTCCCCACGGCCTGCGCTCCCTCGGCACGTGGCCCTTCATCGCGCTGCTGGCCGCCTGGGGATTGACAGTCGTACTGCACGAGCGCGTCCCCCGCCTGGCGGCAGCCACTCTGCTGGGGGTGCTGTTCGGCATCTATCTGCACAGCTATTTCGTGACGTTCCCTGCCGCCGCCCAGTGGTGGTTCGATGCCGAGATCGTGGAGCAGATCCGCAGCACCGGCACCTTCCCCGATCACTACCAGCCGGTGGCGCGGGCCTACCATCGCATGGCGCAATTTGGCGAGAGTTGCGAGGCGGTGCGCGCCTCCATGGGAGTGAGGCCATGAGCGTCACCCGACTCGCTCTGATCATTCCTGTCTACAATTTCGCCCATGGCATCCGCACCACGCTGGCCAGACTGGAAACCTGGGCGCAGACCATGGGGGCGCAGGGTATGGCCTTGCAGATCCTGTTCGTCGACGATGGTTCAACGGATGACACCGTCGCGTGCATCGAGGAGTTCATCGACGCGCACCCCGGGCCGTGGCGTCTGCTCAGTGTCGGCCGCAATCGCGGCAAGGGCCATGCCGTGCGCGTCGGCGTGGCCGCCACCCAGGAGTTTCAACCCGACCTCATCGTGTTCACGGACTGCGATCTGTACTACGGCCTCGACATCATTCCCTTGCGCCTGCTGCCCCTGCTGCAGCAGGCGGATATCGTGATCGTCGATCGCTCCCTGACCCGCCGTGACCGTGCGGTCCCCCTGCGCCGCCGCCTGGCCAGTGCGGTGTTCAATCGCCTGGTGGCCATCCTCACCGGCATCCACTACCGCGATACCCAGGCCGGCCTGAAAGGCTTTCGGGCTGAGACCTGCCGTGCGCTGTTCGAGGTCCTGACGCTGGAGCGCTTCGCCTTCGACGTCGAACTGCTGTCGGTGGCCCTGCATCATCAGTTCCGCATCGAGCAAGTGCCGGTGGACGACAGTCAGTCGGGCAGCACACAGGCGAGCTCCGTGGCCATGGTGTCAGCCTCACTGCAGATGCTGGGCGACCTGTTGCGCATCAACCGCAACTGGAAGCGCGGGCGCTACGACTCCCAGGCCTTGCGCAACCGCATGGCCGACAAGGTCTACGCCATCACCGACGCGGAGGCCAGGTCATGAGCTTCCAGCAGCAGCGCGTCGCCGTGATCATCCCGTGTTACCGCGTGAAGCGGCAGATTCTCGAAGTGCTGGCCGGCATCGGCGAGGAGGTCGATGGCATCCTTGTGGTGGACGACGCCTGTCCGGAGCAGACCGGGGCCTGGGTCCGAGAGCAATGCACAGACCCGCGCGTGCAGGTGCTGTTCAATGCCGTGAATCTGGGCGTGGGCGGCGCCACCATGGCGGGCTACAAGGCCGCGCTGGCGCAGGGAGCCGACCTGCTGATCAAGCTGGACGGCGACGGCCAGATGAACCCCGCCCTGATCCCCGTGTTTCTCAGTGCGTTGTTCGAGCACCACGCCGACTACGTCAAGGGCAATCGTTTCTACCGCCTGGAGCATGCCCGCAGCATGCCCCGCGTGCGCCTGGTGGGCAATCTGCTGCTGAGTTTCCTGACCAAGTTGTCCTCGGGCTATTGGCACGTGCTGGACCCGACCAACGGCTATACGGTGCTGCGTGCCGATGTCGCCTGCGAGCTGCCCTTCGAGCGCATCGACCGGCGTTTCTTCTTCGAGTCCGACCTGCTGCTGCATCTGAATGTGCTGGGCGCCGTGGTGCACGATGTGCCGATGCGAGCCGTGTATGGCGACGAGCAGAGCAATCTGCGGGTGAGCCGCGTGTTTCTGGAATTCCTCGGCAAGAACCTGCGCAACACGGCGCGCCGCATCGGCATGAATTACTTCACGAAGGACTTCAATCTGGGCTCGGCCCAGCTCGCACTGGGGCTGCCGAGCCTGCTGTTTGGCGTCATCTTCGGCGGCTGGTCCTGGTGGCAAGGCATGGCGACAGACACCCTGGCCTCCAGCGGCACCGTGATGCTGGCCGCGCTGCCCACCCTCATCGGCCTGCAATTGCTGGTCGCCTTCTTCACCTATGACGTCAACCACGTGCCGACGCAACGCCTGGAGCGCCCCGACGCTCCGCTGCTGCGCGCACGGCTGCGGACTGCCGATGCTGCCGATCACTCACCCCGCTGAGCGACTGCCGCAGGCCCTGCGCCTGCTGTGCCTGTGCCTGATCCTGCTCAGCGTGCTGCGCGTGGGCTGGTCCGCGCTGCACTGGGACTCGACCTACGACGAGTACTGGCATCTGCTGTGGAGCGAGCGCGCGCTGCTGGACGCCAATTTCGAGCGCGAGTACAGCAATTTCATCTCGACCACCCCTGTTACCATGCTCAATTCGGGCGCCCGCGAGCTGGCCCGCCTGGACGATTCGCTGGACGCGCAGGCTCAGCTTGCCGCCGCTCGGGCGCCCACGGTGCTGGCGTTTGGTGTGCTGCTGTGGCTGGTCTTCGCGCTCGGACGTCATCTGGGGGGACGGGATGCGGGCTTGCTGGCGAGCACACTCACCGCTCTCGACGCGAACCTGGCCACCCACGGCGCCCTGGCCACGGTGGACATCTTCTTCGCCATCACGACCCTGGCCTTCCTGTTCCAGAGCCTGCGCTTCCTGCGCTCGCCCGACTTCTGGCAGGCCATGTGGCTGGCTGCCGTCGTCGGGCTCGGCTTCGTGGTCAAGCTCACCACGGTGCTGTTCCTGCCGCTGCTGGGCGTGGTGCTCGTCATCGGCATCGCACGGCGGGGCGCGGAAAAGTTCCTGCCGACGCTGTTCTGGTGGGGGCTGAGCGGCACAGCGCTGGCCTCGCTGCTGATCAACATCGTCTACCAGTACCAGGGTGTCGGCTTCTTCCTGAAGGATGCGACGCTGTATTCCTCGTTCATGCTGGGCATGCAGCGCGAGCTGCCCTGGCTGTTCCTGCTGCTGCCGCGCTCCTTCATCGAGGGCTTTGACCAGACGCTGAGCTTCGAGCGGGTGATGCAGTGGAACACCGTGATTTTCGACCAGTACCTCTCGAACGGCGCCTGGTACTACTTTCCGGTGACCTGGTTCTTCAAGACGCCGATCGCCGTGCTGGCGCTGCTGGCGCTGGCAGGGTGGATCGCCCTGAAGCACTGGCCGCAACGCGCCGCGCTGCCGCAGACCCAGCGCAGAGCGCTCTGGCTGATGGGTCTGCAGTGGCTGCTCTTCCTGTTCTATTTCAACTTCGTGTTCCGCACGCATGTGGGCCTGCGCTACATCCTGATGTGCCTGCCCATGGCCTATCTGGCCTGTGCCGTGGTGCTGCAGACGCAACTGGCGCGACCCTGGCTGCGCCGCGCGCTGCCGCTGGCCCTGCTGGTGGCGCTGGTGGAACACGTGCCTTATGCCGGCAATGCCCTGTCGTTTTCCAATGCCTTCATCGCCGACAAGAAGAACGCCTGGTTCGTGCTGACCGATTCCAACATCGACTGGGGGCAGAACTACACCCAGGTCTTTGCCGAGGCCGATGCCGAGCATCCCAACGCGGTGCGCAACCCGGCGCACATCCTGCCGGGCGAGAACCTCATCCGCCTGAATTACCTGACCGGCGTGTTCCGCAACCCCCAGCAGCACCAGTGGGCACGGCAGCATCTGGAGCCGGTGCGGCACCTGCAGCACACCCATCTGCTCTACAACGTCGATGCCGCGCAGTTCGAGCAGTTCATTGCCGAGGCGAACACGCTCGAGCCGGTGCGCAGCCTGCAGTCATGCGAGAACGGCATGGTCACGAGCCTGCCTCACGAGTTCATCGCCAGCAGCACCGGCGACCAGACCCTGTGTCTGTATCTCGGGGCGCTCGACCTGGAGATCCGCGTGCGGCAGGGCTGGGGCGTGGTCGGCCATCTGCGCGATGGCTACTGCCAGGGCTATCCGATGGAGACGGGCAAGCTGGCCATTTTCCGGACACCCGAAGCCGCGTCCCGCCTGTGTCTGAGCAGCAACGAGGTGGGCACCACCTGGGAAATCAGCCGCCGCACCGCCCCCTGATTTTGCGCGTGCGTTGCGCCCCCGCTTTCCCCTACACTGCCTGCCACGCAACCCACCCCGTCTCACCCCTCATTGGAGAACAACAAGAATGTGTGACAACCATACCGTAGAAGAGAACGAAGCCTGGCTGGCCATGGCAGCGAAGATGAATCGTCGTCAGTTCGCGAAGCTCGGTGCAGGCGCGGCCATGGCCTTGATGCTGCCGGCCGTGACCAATGCTCAGGATGTGATGGAGATGGACGTCAACATCCAGACGCCCGACGGCACTGCCGACTGCTATTTCGTGCACCCCACCAGCGGCCGCCACGCCGCCGTGATCATCTGGCCGGACATCCTCGGCCTGCGCCCGGCCTTCCGCGCCATGGGCAAGCGTCTGGCCCAGTCCGGCTATTCCGTGCTGGTGGTGAACCCCTTCTATCGCAGCGCGAAGGCGCCGGTGGTGGGCGAAGGTGCCCAGTTCTCCGACCCGGCCGTCTCCGCCATCGTGCGACCCATGGCCGGTCAGCTCAATGCCACCACCCATGTGTCTGACGCGGGCGCCTTCATCGCCTGGGTGGACCAGCAGCCCTCCGTGGACACCAGCCGCAAGATCGGCACCACCGGCTACTGCATGGGTGGCCCGATCGTCATGCGCGCGGCAGCCAACTTCCCCGAGCGCATCGGCGCGGGCGGCTCCTTCCACGGCGGCGGCCTGAACACGGCCAACCCGGACAGCCCGCACCTGGGCATTCCCAACATGGACGCCCACATGCTGATCGCTGTGGCCGCCAACGACGACGAGCGTGATCCGGAGTCCAAGAACGTGCTGCGCGCGGCCTTCGATGCGGCCGGAGTGGAAGCGGAAATCGAGGTGTACCCCGGCGCGATGCACGGCTGGTGTGTGCCGGATTCGGCGGTGTACAACGAGGAACAGGCGGAACGCGCCTGGGCACGCCTGCTGGCGATCTTCGAGACCGCGCTGGCCTGACCGGATGATTCGGTGCCGGGGCAGTGTGGGAGCTTGCCTGCAAGCGAACATTCGCTGGCACTGATACGAGGCCCCGTGACGCCGTCAGCGCATTCAGCGGCATAAGAGACCCGCACCGAGTGAGCCGGGAGACCGAGGCTCCCGGCGATGCGAGGGCAGCGGGGACCGCTGCGGGTCAGCCGCAGAAGGCGCTGACGGCGGCGCGGGGCCGGATCGAAGGCATCACCGTTGGTTCGCCTGCAAGCAGGCTCCTACGCTCAACGCTGCAGAATCACCCTGCGCGCGCGCACCTCGATCTGCCGGAACTGCGCCTTCTTCGTCACCTGCCCCACCGCGGCGAGGAAGGCGTCCACATCGTCGCACGGCAAGGCCCGCACCGCCGCCAGGTCCAGGTCCCACCACCGACTCGCCAGCAAGGCCTCCCGCTGCGCCTCGTCAAAACGGAACCGGATCGGCTTCGCCGGATTGCCGCCCACGATCTGATACGGCGCCACATCCTTCGTCACCACCGCATTGCGCGCCACCACCGCCCCGTGTCCGATCGTCACCCCCTCCATGATCACCGCATCATGGCCGATCCAGACATCGTGACCGATGCGCGCATGCGTGTGCTGCGCCTGGTAGTGCTGGCTGACGGCCAGACTGGTGGATACCCAGTCCAGTGGATGATTGCGCCGCGCCTCGCCCAAGGTGACGCCCCGGCCGATGCTGCTGTAGCGGCCCACTTCCGCCAGCCAGCGCACCGTGCTGTCCGAGCGGATGTAGCTGCAGGCGCCGATGCGCAGCGGCACCGCCGGGTCCGGCAGTTCGATGTGCACATGACGCAGCATCACCCGCTCTTCCAGAAGCAGCTGCGAACGCGGGGAGATCTTCTCCAGACCACGCAGATAGACGCCGCCCTGAGCGGCCTTGCGGTATTGCAGGTAGTAACGAAGCTTGTCGAACATCTCGGACTCTCGAAAACTGCGGCGAACGGCAGTATAGAGCAGGCGAAGCGAAAAGCCTGCCCGCATTTTGCACAGCGTCGACTCGGCGGCATATGATGCCGCCACCATGCTCAATACCCTCTGGCTCAGCTTTTTCTTCCTCGCCTTCATTGCCGCGCTGTGGCAATGGCTGTCGGGCAGCAATCCCGAGGTGTTCGCCGACCTGATCGGCAGCAGTTTCGAGATGGCCTCGCTGGCGGTGGAGATCGCTCTCGGGCTGATCGGCGTGATGGCCCTCTGGCTGGGCCTGTTCCGGATTGCCGAGCACGGCGGCCTGATCGCCGTCGTCTCCCGGGTCATGGCCCCGCTGTTCCATCGCCTCATGCCCGAGGTGCCTGCGGGCCACCCGGCACTGGGCTCGGTGACCATGAATCTGGCCGCCAATTTCCTTGGCCTCGACAATGCCGCCACGCCCATGGGCCTGAAGGCGATGCAGGATCTGCAGAGCCTCAACCCCGACAAGGACACGGCGACCAATGCCCAGATCCTGTTCCTCGTGATCAACACCTCTTCCGTGACCCTGCTGCCGGTGACCATCTTCCTGTACCGCGCCCAGCAGGGCTCGACAGAGCCTGCCGCCGTGTTCCTGCCGATCCTGATGGCCACCTCCGCCTCGACCCTGGTCGGTCTGCTGAGCGTGGCCTGGGTGCAGAGGCTGCGGCTGTGGGACCCGGTGGTGCTGGCCTGGTTCGGCGGCTTCGCCGTGTTCCTGGCGGCGCTGCTGAGCTGGATCGTGGGCCTGCCGTCCGACCTGCTGACGGCACGCTCGGCTTTCGTCGGCAATCTGCTGCTGTTCAGTCTGATCGTGCTGTTCCTGCTCTCGGGCGTGCAGCGGCGACTGGACTGCTACGCGCTGTTCGTGGAAGGGGCGAAGGAGGGCTTCAACGTGGCCGTCACCATCATTCCCTTCCTGCTGGCGATGCTGGTGGGCATCGGCGTGTTCCGTGCCAGCGGCTGTCTGGACCTGCTGCTGGCGGGCATCCGCAGCCTGGTGCTGTGGCTGGACATCAACGCCGATTTCGTCGAGGCGCTGCCCACCGCCTTCATGAAACCGCTCTCGGGCAGCGGCGCGCGGGCCATGATGCTGGAGACCATGGCCACTTACGGCGTGGACTCCTTTCCCGCCCGCGTGGCCGCGTCCATTCAGGGCAGCACCGAGACCACGTTCTATGTGCTGGCGGTCTACTTCGGCAGTGTCGGCATCCGCAAGACCCGCCACGCCATCGCCTGTGGTCTGGCGGCCGACGTGGCCGGCATCAGCACGGCGATCATCGCCTGCTACTGGTTCTTCGCCTGACTCTGTGCTTACATCGGCCTGCCTCCGAGGCGCCGCCGCCACCGCCGCCGTAGCGGCAGACACGCGTGCAGGCAGCAAGACGCATCGACACACTCCCGGGAGCCCGAGGGCATGTTTTCCGCCAAGGAATTGAATCTGGAAGAAACCGAACTGCGCGAGCAAGTGGCCCTGCTCGACGACGCCGCACGCGCCGAGTGCGCCCGGCGGGAGCAGCTCGAGCGACGCAGGCCGAGGGTCTACCTCGCCCTGAACCTGCTGTTCTTCGTCGGTGCCCAGCATTTCTACCTGCGCCGCTGGGGCCGCGGCGCCCTCACCCTGCTGGTGGGGCTGGGGGCCCTGGCCCTGTTGCAGTGGGGTGATCCCTGGTATGGCGCAGGCCTGCTCCTGGCCATGGGCATCATCGAGATTCCGCAACTGCTCAATTACGAGCTGATCGTGCACGCCTTCAACAATCGCCGCCTGCGGCGGACACTGCAGCAGGTGCGCAACGGATGTCGGTGATCCCGGAACGCTCATGCCAGGATTCGGGCCGTTGCGGCCCGGAGATGGACTGACACATGCCTGTCTCACGCGCTACTGACGCCCCTGCTGCTTCACTGCGCGCCCTGCGCCGCGTGGCCACCGTGCTGCGCGAGCGCTTTCCGCTGACGGCCCAAGGACTGGCGACGCTGGGCATCGCTCTGCTGGCCCTGCGCGTGTTCGGCTACGGCCGCATGGATCTGGTGGTCTTCGCCCTCGCCATCTGTGCGCTGGCCATCGTCTGCTTTTCCACCGTGATCGTGCTGCTGGGCGGCCTGATCCTGCGTCATCAGATCCGCGAGGACATGGAGATGCAGGTGCTGCTGCGCCGCCATGTCGCCCGCATCAAGGTCGAGGCCGGCTACCCCAACGAATCCGGCTTCAGTCTTTCCACCATGCCCTGGCTGCCCTTGATCGGCGTGCGCTGGGAGATCGTGTTTCCCGACGCCATCGACACCCGCAACCGGCTTTCCGAGGACGAACAGCGCTGGGCAGAGGAGATCGTGCCGCAGCGCCGCTGCCGCAGCCGGCACATCACCCGCCGTTTCACCGTCAGCGATGTGCTGGGCTTCAGCCGCTTCACCTGGCGCGTGACCCAGGAGAGCGAACTGCTGGCCCTGCCCCGTGCCGGCAACATCAAGTCGCTGCCGCTGCTGCGCTCGCTCACGGCCGAGGATGGCATTCCCGACCCCGGCGGCAATCCCGAAGGCGACCGGATGGAGATCCGGCCCTATGTGCCGGGCGATTCGGTGCGCAACATCCTGTGGAAGGTCTACGCCCGCACGCGGCATCTGAACGTGCGCCTGGCCGAGCGCAGCGTCTATCACAGCAGCCGCACCCTGGCATGGCTGCTGTCCGGTCCCCATGACGAGGCGGCCGCTGCCGTGGCCCGCGTGGCGGTGGAAAGCGGCGCCCTGGGCGAGGACTGGCTGTTCGGCGCCGACGGCAGCCCCACGCCCACCAGCCAGGTGACCGAGGCACTGGAACAGATTGCCGGTTCGCGCGCACTGGAGGGCGAGCTGCCCTGGGGGCTCGACAATTTCCTGCAGAACTGGGGCAATCAAGGGCCCCTGCACTGCATCGTGTTCGCCGGTGCCGAGGCCGGTGCCTGGCTGGAACGCCTGCGCCAGACGACAGCGCGCTTTCGCGTGCGTTTCTCGGTGGTGCTGGCCACCGACGGCCTGCGCCAGAGTGAACCGCCGCCACGCTGGCAGCGTCTTCTGTTCAAGCCGCCGAGCGTGCGCCCGGACAGCGACAGCACGGCTCTGGCCGAGCTGAGTGCTTTGTTGACGCAAGTCGGTCAGCTTGTAGAATCCACCCTCGTGGTCGACCGGCAAACAGGACTGAGTTTTGACAAGCGCCTGAACAAACTGTGAGTCTTGCATCATGAACAAGGAATCCGCCCTGACGCCCCTGCTGCCCTCCGGTCTGCGCGCCTTGATCATTGCCTCGAGCTACTGGGTGCTGAGCATTTCCCTGACCAGCCCCAGCGGCTCCTGGGCCGCCCTGCTCGGCGCCCTGCTGGCCTGCCTTGCGGTGGACCAGCGGATCCAGCGCCCGCCCCTGCGCGATCTGCGCCTGGGCATCTTCGCCCTGCTCTGCGTGCTGTGCCTGAGCCTCGGCCTCGGCCTCGCCGCCCTGCTCACCGGCAACATCGCCATTGCCGCGCTGCTTGGCCCGCTGGCCACCTACGAGCTGGGCGAAGTGCTGCAGTGGTTCCTCTTCAGCGCCGCCACCAGTGCGCTGCTGCGTGCCATCGCCCAGCGCGCCGGCGTCGGCCGGGTGCTGGAGATCCTGTTCGTCGCCAGTGCCTTCGTCATCACGCTGGCCGCCCACCGTCAGGGCATGATTCACCGGCCGTTCTTCATCGGGGACTTCGCGCTGGTGCGCGGCATCGATCCGGGCTCCATCCTCATGGCCCTGGGCTGCGGCGCGGTGCTGGCGCTGTCGGGCCTGCTGATGATGGAAGGCAATCAGCGCCGCCTGCCCTATCACTTCACCGTGCTGGGGCTGCTGTGCTTCTCCCTGCTGATCTATGTGCAGTTCTTCGGCCTGCCCACGCCGCAGATGACCGACAGTCTGGGCCTGACCGGTGCCGCCCGCGCCGAGGGCAGCGCCCCGGACGACAACCCCTTCCGCGACGGCGAGAACGACACCAGCGACATGCAGGCGCCGGTGGCCGTGGTGCTGTTCCGCGACGATTACGAGCCGGCCGGCGGTTCCTACTATTTCCGCGAATCGGCCTATTCCCAGTTCAATGGCAGACTGCTGGACTACCCGACGCTGCCGGGCCTGGATGCCGACCTGATCGACCACTTCACCGCCACCCGCGCCGAGATCGCCGAGCCGCTGCCCCAGCCGGACAAGCGCCAGAGCGTGCGCATCACCGTGGGCCTGCTCGCGCCCCATCGCACGCCTTTCGGCCTGGACACGCCGGTGGCCTACGTCAACACGCCCAACCCGAACAACCTGCGCTTCAAGCAGACCTATGACGCCATCTCCCTGGTGCCGCAGTTCGATTTCGCCGATCTCACCGGCCGCACGGCGGGCGACCCGGACTGGACGCCCGAGCAGCGCCAGGCCTATCTGGAGCTGCCCGATGACCCGCGTTACCGCGAGCTGGCGCAGAGCCTGCTGCAGGAGCTGCGCCCGGAGTTCGCCGACGACCCGTATGCCAAGGCGCTGGTGATCAAGGACTATCTGGACCGCAACGGCATCTACAGCCTGAAGAACGAACACGCCTATGCCGAGGACCCGGCGGCCTCCTTCCTGTTCGGCGATCTCACGGGCTACTGCATGCATTTCTCCTTCGCCGCCACCTATCTCTACCGCAGCATCGGCATTCCGGCCCGCGTGGGCCTGGGCTATTCCGTGCCGGCCAGCAACCGGGCGGGCGGCTCGTCCCTGCTGATCCAGGCCATCAACGGCCATGCCTGGCCCGAGATCTATCTGGACGGCGTGGGCTGGACCATCGTCGATCCAGCGCCCTCGCGCACCCTGGTGGACATGTCGGTGGACCCACAGAACAGCCTGCAGCAGCTGCTGGGCGACATGCTGCGCGATGAGGACAGCTTCGACGAATTCATCGCCACGCAGGAAGAGGCACCGTTCCCGCTGGGGCTGGTGGTGCGCGTCACGACATTCGCCCTGCTCGCCCTGTTGCTGGCCGCCTATGCCGTGAAGATCCAGCGTCTGCGCGCGCCGCTGCATGCCGACCCGGCCCAGCGTTACCGCCTGAGCTATCGCGCCACACTCGACACCCTCGCCGCGCTGGGACTGCACCGCCGCCATGGCGAGAGCCGTGAGGCCTTCGCACGCCGCCTGCTCACCCTGACACCCAGTTTCGCCACCATGACCCGTGCCCACCTCTCCAGCGCCCTCGGGCACGGCGGTGACACCGCAGCCCAGCCCGACTGGCTGGCCCTGCAGCAGCGGGTGTGCGAGGAGCTGCGCCCGCGCCTGCCTTGGTGGCGCCACGTGCTGGCCTTCCTCAACCCGGTGCCCTGGCTGAAAACCCACTGACCCCCTCACCCACCCCCACTGCCCGCGCCCGTCCATGCGGACCTTGCGGCAGCGGCACGGAGACCCTGCATGAGCCTGGAACTTGCCACAGAACCGACCAGCATCCCGACAGCCCCGCAGAGCACTGCCGCCACCGAGGCCGGTGCCCAGTCCCAGCGTCTGCAGCAGGCCGTCGCCGTGCTGCAGCGCCTCGCCCAGGCCGTGCGCCAGCAGGTGATAGGTCGCGATGACGTGATCGAGCTGGCCATCATCGCCCTGGTGGCCGACGGCCATGTGCTGCTGGAAGACTTCCCCGGCTCGGGCAAGACCACCCTGGCCAAGGCGCTGGGCGAGGCCATCGTGCCCTCGGCACAGGATCTGGCCGAAGGCGTGAACACCACCATCGCGGCCTTCCGCCGCATTCAGTTCACACCGGACCTGCTGCCCTCGGATGTCACCGGCGGCGCCGTGTTCGACACCCACAGCAACAGCTTCCACTTCCGCCACGGCCCGATCTTCGCCCACGTGGTGCTGGCCGACGAGATCAACCGCACCTCGCCCAAGGTGCAGTCCGCCATGCTGGAGGCCATGGGCGAGAAGCAGGTCACGGTGGACAACACCACCTACGCCCTGGACAAGCTGTTCTTCGTGATCGCCACCCAGAACCCGCTCGACCTGGCCGGCACCTATCCGCTGCCCACCCCGCAGCTCGACCGCTTCCTGTTCAAGATCACCATGCAGCACATCGACCGCGCCAGCGAGCTGGATGTACTGGAGACCTGGAAGAGCCGGCGCGACAACGGCGGTGCCGCGAAGCTGCAGGTCAGCCGCAGCGAGGTGCTGGCGGCCCGCGCGGCGATTGACGAGGACGTGGTGATCGCCCGCGCGATCAAGACGGCGCTGGTGGATATCTCGCGCAATCTGCGCGAGGACGAGCGCGTGCTGCAGGGCAATTCCACCCGCAGCATGGTGCTGCTGCTGCCGGCGCTGCAGGTGCTGGCAGCCCTGCGCGGCCGCAGCTTCGTCAGTGCCGACGACATCGAGACCCTGCTGCCGCGCGTGCTCGGCCACCGGGTGGAGCTGGCTCCCGGCGTGGCGGATCTGGGCAAGGTGCTGCGCGACTGCATGCGCGAGCCCATGGAAGCGCTGGCCCGCGCCACCCTGCGCGCGGAGCCCTGATGCGCAACGCCCTGCCATCCCCGTGGGAGCTTGCTTGCAAGCGAGCCCTGACCAGTGCCCTTCTCGCGTTGACACTCGCTGTTGCCACACCCCCCACCCGCGCCCAGGATGACTTCGCCGGCATCGACCTGCCCGGTGCCGCCACCCTGTGCTTCGGCATGCTCGGCATCACCGAGGCCCGCGCGCTGGAGATCTGCGACGCCCTGGCCCTGCGCGAGAACGTGCGCGCCCGCGAGCTGGCCCAGCGCTGGATTGCCGAACAGCCCGGTTCGGCCGCCGCCCAGTTCGCGCTGGCCGAAGTGCTGGTGCGGGTGGAGGGCAATCTGGCACGCGCCCTGTTTCACCTGAACCGCGCCGAGGAACTCACCAATTACAGCTCCCTGGGCCGCGCCGTCGCCTCCGGCGCGCCGGAATGGCATTACCTCACGCTCTCCCAGCTCTCCTACGTGCACCAGCTCATGGGCAATCAGCAGGCCTCGCTGGACTATCTGGACAAGATCGAGGCTGTCTACGGCCAGGAAGTGGAATCCTTCCGCGGCTGGCCCCTGATCAAGATGCAGAAGTGGGACGAGGCCCGCGCCAGCGCCGAGAGCGTGCTGGCCAGCAGCAATGATCCGCGCGAGCGCAGCCGCGCCTGGAACACGCTCTGCGCCGTGGAATTGTCAGCGCTGCGCCCGGCCGAGTCGCTGGAGGCCTGTGACCGCTCGATCACCGAGGACGAAGCCCTGGCGGGGGAAAGCAGTGCCGATTCCGACACGGTCTACCTGATGAATGCCTCGGAAGTCTCTCTCAGCATGCTGCGGATGGACGACGCCGAGGACTACCTCACCCGCGCCGCCCGCGTGCTGGACCCGGACAGCGTGGGCGATCCCTGGATCTACCTGCTGTTTCTCTACATGAACCAAAGCCGCTTCGACGAGGCCCGCACCGCGCTGGACAACATGCTGGTGTGGCGCGACCAGCAGGAACCCATCG
>JACCDI010407163.1_pt1 | contig 14372 bp, 15 predicted proteins | sample 7442791 | NCBI WGS metagenome assembly JACCDI01 (sample SAMN15323434, study PRJNA562643) | freshwater metagenome | isolation source: river surface water | place: USA:Blue River Watershed | collected 2017-08-15 | reverse complement strand
TGGCCGTAGGTATTTGTTAAGGAAAGGCCTAGGTGCTCCAATGTGTAAAATAGACAATATAGCGTAAATGCACCTAATAGTCCGCGTAGTATGATGAAGTATAACTTACCGCCTTTTTGAACCGCTGGTTTTTGATAAAGACTTGTCAATAAAAATGGTAAACCCACTGCACTGCGGAAGAATACAAGTTCAACGGATCCGAACCGAGAACTCATGGATTTTGCCATGGCAGACATAAGTGCGAAACATAAGGAGGAAATTAGCATGTAGCCAATTCCTTTATTCCGGATAATTAGTTTTCTGAAGTCTTTAAGCATGAAAAATCAGTCTCGGGCTCTTCGGGGATTCGAGCAAATTTTGGTAACTTGCATCTTAATTTCAAAGGTATGACAAAAAAAATCATTTTTTCTCCTGATGCCCCCGCTGCTATTGGTCCATATTCTCAGGCGGTAGAAGTAAACGGCACGTTGTATGTATCTGGTCAAATTGCAGTCGCTGCGTTTGAAGCTGGTGCTACGATCGAAGACGAGACGAATCAGGTGATGAAAAATTTAGGTCACATCTTAACTGCTGGCGGTTATTCCTATCAGGATATTGTAAAATGCACCATTTTTGTCAAAGACATGGGGCACTTCGCTCAAATCAATGCAGTTTACGGTTCTTTCTTTAGCGATCATTTTCCTGCACGGGAGACTGTCGAGGTGGCTCGTTTACCTAAAGATGTCCGCGTTGAAATTTCTTGTATTGCCTATAAATCTTAAATTATGTCTCAAAATGTTCGCGTTCGGTTTGCCCCAAGTCCTACGGGACCATTGCATATTGGTGGTGTACGAACAGCTTTATATAATTATTTGTTCGCCCGTAAAACGGGCGGTACGTTTATTTTACGTATCGAAGATACCGATCAAACGCGTTTTGTTCCTGGTGCGGAACAATACATATTGGACAGTTTAGCATGGCTAGGTATTAGCCCTGATGAAGGTGTAGGTTCCGATGGTCCCCATGCTCCTTACCGCCAAAGTGAACGAAAAGAAATTTATAAGCAATATGCGGATCAATTACTTAAAGAAGGTAAAGCTTACTACGCATTTGATACATCGGAGGAATTAGATGCCATGCGTACGTTATTTGAAAGCAAAGGTTCTGCTTTTCAATATAATGCCTTAACGAGGGTAAAATTACGCAATTCGCTTGCTATGTCTCCTGCTGAAGTGGACGAATTGCTAGCCTCTAACACGCCTTATGTGATTCGATTAAAAGTTCCTGCCAAAGGTGAAATTCGCTTTCAAGACAGTGTACGCGATTGGGTACATGTACATACCTCAAGTATGGACGATAAAGTTTTAATGAAGTCGGACGGCATGCCCACGTATCATTTGGCCAATGTGGTGGATGATCACATCATGGAAATTACCCACGTTATTCGGGGGGAAGAATGGTTGCCATCTGCTCCTTTACATATTTTGTTGTATCAATCTTTTGGTTGGCAAGCGCCACAATTTGCCCACCTTCCACTTTTATTGAAGCCCGAGGGAAATGGTAAGTTATCCAAGCGTGATGCTGATTTAGGTGGATTCCCTGTTTTTCCAATGGAATGGCTAGATCCTCAAACTGGAACTGTATCAAAAGGATTTAAGCAAGAAGGTTATTTACCTGCAGCAACGTTAAATTTTTTAGCCTTTTTAGGTTGGAATCCTGGGACGGAGCAGGAACTGTTTAGCTTAGCAGAACTCGTAGATGCGTTTTCATTAGAGCGTATCAATAAAGCAGGTGCTAAATTTGATGTAAATAAAGCTAAATGGTTTAACCAGCAATATTTAAAGCAAGCGGATATCGCTGAACTAGCTCAGGTCCATTTACCTAGTTTGCCTCCGAAAGATGCTGAGGCATTTGTTCATTTGTTTTTAGATCGGGTTACGTTTCCTCAGGAAATCGGTCAATTGGTTCATGAATTTTCGAATAGGCCAGCCGTATATGATGAAGCTGTAATGGCCAATAAATGGAATGTAGAAGCTAAGAATGGATTGGAAGTGATTGCAGCGCAGTTGCCTTCTTGTACTTCATGGGAAGCTGAAGGAATTAAGCAAACGATTCAAGTAGCCCTAGAGGAGTCAGGAATTAAGATGGGAAAAGTAATGCAAATGTTACGTGTTGCTTTGAGTGGCAATGGTGCTGGTCCCGATTTGATGATATCTATGCAATTGTGGGGGAAAGAGGAAGTGATTGAGCGATTACATGCGGCTTTGTCCGTTTTCCCTAAACTTGCGTCATGAGAAACAAATCTAAAGTAGCTCCTAAAGGACCCAAAGTGCACCCTGATTTAGCGGGATTTGAAATGAATATTGATTCATTTGGACAAATTACCACAACATTTAATCGCGATGTGCTCAATCGTTTTTTAGATAAGGAGATGCCAGAGGATAAAAAGTTAAAGCCCAAAAAAGATGAAAGTAACGAAGGATGATGTTGTCAAAATTGCGCATTTAGCTCGCTTGGAGTTAAAGGAAACGCAAGTAGGGGAAATGCAGGATTCCATAAACAAAGTGTTGGATTGGATGGAAGCATTGAATGCCATAGATACAACGGGTGTTGCACCTTTAGTGCACATGACTTCCGCCTTAAATCACTTGCGTGAAGATGTTGCCTTGGATGGGTTAGATCGCTCCCAAGCCCTTGCTTTAGGTCCTGATGCGAATGAGAAATACTTTAAAGTTCCTCAAGTAATTGAGTAATTATCCGATGTAATAGGCGATCGCCTTTTTCATTTCAGTAGCTGTCACGGGGATATCATAGCCACAATCCCCGATACCCGTGAGTAGTGAGAATCGAATTTCACTTCCTTTGTTTTTCTTATCTTGAGCGGTCAATTTAATGATGGCAGGAATTTCGTCTGCAGTTAATTTCACTCGTCCGTAGGTTTCAAAGAGATAAATCTCTATCGACTCAAGTTCTTCTTGACTTATTAATTTACGATCAAAGGCAATAAATGCCTCCATGATCATGCCTACAGCGATTGCTTCGCCGTGTAAAATGCGTCGTTTACCTAAATTAAGTAGATACGTTTCCACTGCATGACCTAGGGTGTGGCCAAAGTTTAATATTTTTCGCAATCCTGCTTCTTTGGGGTCTTCGGCAACGATCGCCTTTTTTATGTCAACGGAATGGCTAATCAAGTCGGCCAGGTTAACTTCATCAAATGCTTTGTGGCTAATCTCTTCCCACTTTTCTTCGTCACGAATTAGGCAATGCTTAATGATTTCGGCATATCCAGAAAGTTTTTCGCGTTTAGGAAGTGTTTGAATAAATTCTGGGTCTATGAGTACCGTTTTGGGTAATTGGAATACACCAATATGGTTTTTGTAATGTTGAAAGTCAATGCCTAATTTGCCACCAACACTAGCGTCTACTTGGGCTAATAGGGTCGTTGGGATTTGAATAAAATCGATTCCTCGTTTGTAGGTTGACGCACAAAAACCGCCCATATCACCGATTACCCCACCACCTAGATTAATCACCAGGGCGTGTCGGTCCATATTAGCTTTCGTCATCGCATCCCAAATACGCGCACACGTTTGAATGGTTTTGTGTTCTTCGCCAGATTTAATAATGACTTTAGTGAATTTGGCAGGGAGTAGTGACTTTATCTTAGGTAAGCAATATTTGTTTGTTTGTTCATCCACAATGACCGCTAGGTGCGAATAGGTATTTTCGGCTAAGTAGCGAGTAAGTGATGCGGAAATTGGGCCGATTTGAACAGACATGTGCGGAATATTTCGATTTAAATTCAAAAATACGAGGAATTTGGCAAAATGGGTGTTTTCTATCCTGAATTTTGGTTTTGTGGAATGCTTTTTCTTACCTAATTTTGTTCCCGCTTGGGTAGTCCCACAACTAAGAACATATTATGAGAGAAATTCAATTTAGAGAAGCCTTACGTGAGGCGATGCAAGAGGAAATGAGACGTGATGAAACCGTCTTTTTGATGGGAGAGGAAGTTGCTGAATATAACGGTGCTTATAAAGTTTCACAAGGTATGTTGGATGAATTTGGTCCAGATCGTGTGATTGATACACCGATTGCTGAGTTGGGTTTTGGAGGAATTGCCGTAGGTGCAGCCGCCAATGGCCTTCGTCCGATTGTTGAATTTATGACATTCAATTTCTCATTAGTAGCTATTGACCAAGTGATCAATTCTGCGGCGAAGTTGATGTCTATGTCAGGAGGTCAATATTCATGTCCAATTGTTTTTCGTGGGCCAACAGGTAATGCGGGACAATTATCCTCGCAACACTCGTCAAACTTCGAGAATTGGTTTGCCAATACGCCCGGTTTAAAAGTAGTTGTTCCATCTAATCCAGCAGACGCAAAGGGATTATTGAAATCATCTATTCGCGATAATGATCCTGTCATTTTTATGGAGTCAGAAGTGATGTATGGCGACAAAGGACTCGTACCAGATGGTGAATATTTAATTCCTATCGGGAAAGCTTCGATTGTAAAAGAAGGAAAAGATGTAACGTTAGTTACGTTTGGTAAAATGCTTTCACGCGTGGTTATGCCAGCGGTGGAGGAATTGGAGAAACAAGGTTTCAGCGTAGAGGTAATCGATTTAAGAACTGTTCGTCCGATTGATTATGCGACGATTGTCGAGTCAGTAAAGAAAACGAATCGTTGTGTTGTTGTTGAAGAAGCTAATCCGCTGGCAGCTATTTCATCTGAAATTACGTATCACTTGCAGCGTTGGGCGTTTGATTATTTAGATGCTCCGGTTGTTCGTGTTAATTCACGTGACTTACCTTTACCGTATGCACCTACGTTGATCGATGAGATTTTACCTAGTGTTGAGCGTACGATTGCAGCAGTTAAAACAGTGACATATCGGAAGTAGAAGTCAGTCGCTAGTCGTCAGTCATTAAGTTAAATTAAAAGCCCTACTTGGAAATCCAGGTAGGGCTTTTATTTTACTGTTCACTAGCTACTGGCTACTGACAATTAGCTACTGACGACTAGTGACTATAGGACATAAATAAAACGAGAACCATCTACATCGACCCCTTCTAATTTCGTTCTGCCTTTGCGTGCCTCTAATAATTCAGCTGCCTCTTTTGGATTCGTAACCGCTTTATCATTGATTTTGGTTATGATCGATCCCTTCGATAAGCCATACATTTCTAGTCGGCCATCTGGCAATACCTCAACAACCTTCACTCCTGCACTCACATTGAATTTCTCTTTGTCGGCATTGGTTATCGGACCAAATTTCGCTCCCAGGAACTCTGATTTGTAAGATTCGCCTGTTTCGCCTTTAATGATGGATGTATTTCCGTCTTTGTTTTTAAGCGTCACATTGAACTCTTTGATTTGACCATCGCGGTTAACTGTTACGCGCACTGGCTCGCCTGGGCGTTTGCTGCCAACAATCTCCATTAATTTAGAAGTTGATTTTGTTTCTATGCCATCTACTTTTATAATGACATCATTGATTTTTACTCCCGCATCTTTAGCAGCTGAATTCTCAGAGAATCCACCTACATAAATCCCTGTGGTTGTTTTTAAATCTTTTTCCTCTACCAGTTTAGAATTGACCTCTGAGATGTTTACCCCAAGGAATCCGCGTTGCACATTACCATATTTGATCAAATCTCCTGAAACTTTTTTAACGATGCTTACAGGAACGGCAAATGAATATCCGGCGAATTGACCAGTACGTGAATAGATGGCCGTGTTAATTCCGATTAATTCTCCTTTGAGGTTGACTAAGGCACCTCCAGAATTTCCTGGATTTACAGCTGCATCTGTTTGAATGAATGATTCTAACGGGTTGGTGGCACCATCGCGATCGATGATATTTTGCCGACCTTTTGCTGAGATAATACCAGCGGTAACAGTCGATTCTAAGTTGAAAGGATTGCCTACAGCTAGTACCCATTCGCCTACTTTTAAGTTATCGGAATCACCAAAATTCAAGAAGGGTAGGCCCGTTGCCTTGATTTGAATTACCGCTAGATCAGATGAGGGATCTGTTGAGATTACTTTTCCTTTGAATTCACGTTTGTCATTTAACATCACGGTAATTTCAGAGGCTTCTGCAACCACATGATTATTGGTCACGATATATCCATCTGAACTGATAATTACACCAGATCCAGATGCTTCTTGTTGCTGAGGTGATTGTCTGCGCCCTCCTCCGCCAAATGGATCACCGAATCCGCCAAAAAAATCATCAAATGGGCTGGAAAATTGGCGTGCGCGTTGTTCCATTTTAGTTTTAATGTGCACAACGGCAGGCGTAGTTTTTTCAGCGGCATACGTGAATTCACCTGGATTGCCTGGTGTATTAATGTTGGAAACGTTACTTGTGAAGGCGGATGGCGCATCGCTAATTGAAGCGGGTGAGCCTAAATTGAATAATTGGTAAGCCCCTAGTGTGGCGCCACTAGATAATAAGGCAATGACTACATAGGATTTTAACTGATTTTTCATTTCCATTTTTTGCTTGTTTAATGATTCACGAATTTAACGCAAAAATGAATTGCATATTGAGTTGTTAACAAGTTTTAAGAATTTTGTTAAAATTTTATTTGCCAAGGGAATTGGCTATTTTTGTAGCTTCAAATTACCCAACGAACATTCGAATGATTTTAAGTGAGCAAGAACAATTAAGACGTCAGAAGCGAAATGAATTGATGGCTTTAGGTATTGATCCGTATCCAGCGGCTGAATACCCTGTAAATGTACATTCAGCTGAAATTTTGGCTCAGTATAAACCGGAAGCGAATAATTATCAAGAAGTCGTTTTGGCGGGCCGATTAATGGGTTTTCGTATTATGGGAAATGCTTCTTTTGCTGAATTGCAGGATGCAGCAGGACGCATTCAATTGTATTTTCGTCGGGATGATTTGTGCCCAGGGGAAGACAAAACCCTATATAATACCGTATTCAAGAAATTATTAGACATCGGTGATATCATCGGTGTCAAAGGATACGCCTTTACTACCCAAGTAGGCGAAATTTCAGTTCACGTTCGTGAGTTTACCATCTTATCGAAGGCTTTGCGTCCTTTACCTGTTGTCAAAGAAGCTGATGGCCAAACCTACGATGCATTTTCTGACCCAGAAATGCGTTATCGTCAGCGATATGTGGACCTAATCGTAAATCCGCAGGTTAAAGATATTTTTATCAAACGTGCCAAAATCGTTTCCACGATGCGTCAAATGTTTGATTCGCGTGGCTGGTTAGAGGTAGAAACTCCTGTGTTGCAGGCTGTCCATGGTGGTGCTGCTGCGCGACCATTTAATACCTATCACAATACATTAGATATGCCACTCTATTTGCGTATTGCAAATGAATTGTACTTGAAGCGCTTGATTGTAGGTGGTTTTGATGGAGTATATGAGTTTGGAAAGATGTTCCGTAATGAAGGGATGGACCGGACGCATAATCCGGAATATACCGCTTTGGAATTCTATGTGGCCTACAAAGACTATCATTGGATGATGGATTTGACAGAAACGATATTTCAAACTGTAGCGCAAACATTACATGGTCAAACCATGATTCAGGTAGGTGAAAATTTAATTGAATTTGCGGGACCATATCCGCGTTTAACTATATCTGGAGCTATTTTGCAATATGGAGGAGTGGATGTAGATGCGATGTCGGAGTCTGAGTTACGCGCACATTGCCTAAGCTCAGGTATGGAAGTAGACGAGCAAATGGGGAAAGGTAAGTTGATCGATGAGTTGTTCGGTGAAAAGGTGGAAGCGAATTTGATTCAGCCTACGTTCATCACCGACTACCCAGTTGAAATGTCGCCGTTGACCAAGAAGCATCGTTCAAAGCCAGGTTTGGTTGAGCGATTTGAATTGTTTGTCAATGGAAAGGAGATTGCCAATGCGTATTCGGAATTAAATGACCCTATTGATCAAAAAGAGCGATTCGAAGATCAATTGCGTTTAGCTGAGAAGGGCGATGATGAGGCGATGGCCATGGATTTCGATTTTTTAAGGTCGCTTGAATATGCGATGCCGCCAACTTCCGGTATTGGTATTGGGATTGATCGTTTGACTATGTTGATGACCAACCAATCTTCTATTCAAGAAGTATTGTTTTTCCCTCAAATGAGACCTGAAGTGATTAAAGAAGTTTCTTCTGACAGTGATTTTGTTGCAGCAGGTGTGCCTGAAGTATGGATCCCAGCTTTGCAAAAAATGGGAATACTTACATTAGATGCTTTAAAAGAAGCAAATCCGAATAAAGTATTTAATGATTTGGGAGGTATGCGGAAGAAATTGAAGATCGATGCAGCAATGCCGACGAAAGATGAGGTGACTGCCTGGATTGGATAAGCCACCAAATAAAAAAGCCTTCGAAAGAAGGCTTTTTTATTTCTCTTTAACTAGAGATCAATGGGGCAATAAATATATATTGAAATCTACTGATTTGCTCTAATCAAAAATCCGTAAGAAAATTAGATTTTCTTTACGTTGATAGCGTTTGCTCCACGCTTTCCGTCAGTAACTTCGTAAGATACTGAATCATTTTCGCGAATTGTAACACCTGAAAGGCCAGTTACGTGTACGAAAATGTCTTCACCTGTTTGATCGTCAACGATGAATCCAAATCCTTTAGTTTCGTTGAAAAATTTTACTTTACCAGTTTGCATAAAAAAAAATGTTAAAAATTAATACCTAAATAAACCCTTCTGCGATCAAGTCAAACTTTGCAAACTGTAGAATCAAAAACTAATTAAAGAGGAAGATACTAGAGAGGGAAGGTCTGAGCTATGGCTGAATTAAATCTTTTAAGTGCTCAAATGTATAAAAAATTAAATTGTATGCAAGCTATTTAAAATAAATTATCAGTTTGCGAAAAATAATTTAGTATTTTATTTATAATTTATATAATAATTTCAATTATTACTATTTTGATTCTGCAAATACTTATTTTTTCAAGTATTTTTGAGTTCTAATTTTTTTCACTTAATGAACAGATTAAAATACTTCGTTGAAAATCAAGCCTTTGGAGTCTGCACACATATCGGTGAAAAGTTTAAAATCTCTACCAGTAGTATCCGATTGTATTTCATTTACACGTCTTTTTTGACGTTAGGCTCACCCATCATTATTTATTTAATCCTTGCCTTTTGGATGAATATTCGTCGCTATTTACGCCAGCGAAACAATCCATCTGTTTGGGATATCTAGAACTTTAATGATTGGAAGGATTTTAATCCTTGAATGAAATAGGCCCAAACAATTGATTTTGGATAGCTATTAACCCAATTTTTTTGTTGGCTCACGGATAAATTCGACTTCCCTTTTTGGCTAAAAATATATCTGTAAAAATCGCGATGGGCTTTTAATACGGCCATTAACTGCTTAAACTCTCCTTTTAAGGTAAATTGAATACCTGCGATTCCATCTAATACCATGCGACTAAAAATGGTACGCCATTTTGATTGAGGATCCCAATTTTTATAGAGTAAAATCAAGTTGTTTCGAAAATTCAAATACGTTTTACGCGGATTGCCTTGCGGAAGTGTTCCTCCACCCAGGTGCATGACTTCGCTAGTGGACACTGCAGCTATGTGGTAGCCGGCTCGTTGTAGGCGCCAACAAAAATCTATTTCTTCCATGTGGGCGAAAAAGTCGGCATCTAATCCACCTACTTCCCAATAAGCTTTAGCCCGTACCACTAAACATGCACCAGTGGCCCAATTAACCAGACTAGTAGGGTATTGCCCACTATTTTCTTCGACTGTATCAAAAAGTCTACCTCGGCAAAATGGGTAACCCAAGGCATCCCAATATCCCCCGGCTGCACCCGCATATTCGAATTTAGATGGATTATCAAATGAAAGTATATAAGGTTGAGCGGCTGCAACGTTTGGATTACTTTCCATATATGACATGATGCCATTGAGCCAGTTTGACTTAGGCTCGATATCGGAGTTCATAAGTACATAGTAATCTGCATCCACTTGTGCTAAGGCCGTATTGTAACCGCCCGCATATCCTTCGTTGATAGAAGAGCGAATTAATCTAACCTGTGGAAAATTTTCCTCCATCCAGGTTACTGAATTATCCGTCGATCCATTATCTGCTACAATCACCTCAGCTTGTGTACTTGTTTCGAGTACTTTGGGGAGAAATTTCGCCAAGAAATGTTGGCCATTAAAATTTAAGATAACCACTGCGATCGACATGTTGCAAAGGTAAGTGTTTTCGTTTAATTAGAATTTCTTTGATAAAGATGTATTTTTGTCGCTTAGTCAACAAATGAAACTTATGTGGGAATCCTTTTTTAGAAAAAAGTCTATCGATAAAATTCTTTCTGATCAGTTGGAAATGGAGAATTTGGCAGGAGATCATTTAGTCCGCAATTTGGGCGTACGCGATTTGACATTCATGGGAGTTGCCGCAATTATTGGTGCAAGTATCTTTTCTGCGATTGGCCAAGCATCTGCAAACGGTGGTCCGGCTGTCTCGATGTTGTTTGTCTTTACCGCATTGGCATGTATGTTTACGGCCTTTTGTTACGCACGTTTTGCTGCTACTGTTCCAATCTCAGGTAGTGCTTATACCTATGCGTATACAAGTTTAGGTGAAATTGTGGCTTGGATTTTGGGTTGGAATTTATTGTTGGAATATGCCATTTCAAACGTTGCTGTGGCTATTTCCTGGTCAAAATACTTTGTTGATTTGGTCGAAGGCCTTGGTTTTCATGTGCCGGAATATGTAACCATGGATTATTTGTCGGCAAAACGTGCCTATTCCGCAGCTGAAGTAGGTATGCAATCCGGCCAATCACTTGAATCTATGTCGGTTAATATTCGAGAAGGTTATGCTGCCTTTACTTCAGCACCCATCATTTTTGGCTGGCACTTTGTAGCAAACATTCCCGCTTTAGTCATCACCGTTGCCATTACCTATTTAGTGTATATAGGTATAAAGGAATCAAAAAATACCAACAACGTATTAGTAGTATTGAAATTGGCCGTTATCGCCATTGTTGTTGGCGTAGGTGCTTTTTATGTTCAAGTTGAAAATTGGACACCTTTCGCACCGAACGGAATTTCAGGCGTATTGAAAAGTGTGGCTGCCGTCTGTTTTGCTTACATCGGCTTTGACTCCATATCAACCACAGCGGAGGAGTGTAAAAACCCACAACGAGATATCCCTAAAGCCATGATGTGGGCTTTGCTAATATGTACTGTATTGTATGTGATGGTTACATTGGTCTTAACGGGTATTGTTCCATCTCATTTATTGGCGGGTATTGAGGACCCTTTGGCCTTTATGTTTATGAAGGTAAATTTGCCCGGGGTAGCCGGAGTTGTGGCTGCGAGTGCAGTCATCGCGTTAACTTCTGCTCTGCTTGTCTATCAATTAGGTCAGCCGCGTATTTGGATGACGATGTCACGTGATGGTTTATTGCCAAAGGCTTTTTCTCGTATTCATCCTAAATACCATACGCCCTCTTTTTCCACGATTATGACGGGTGTACTGGTGGGTGTACCCGCCTTATTTGCGAATTTAGAAGAAGTAATTAACCTGAGTAGTATCGGCACGCTTTTTGCCTTTGTACTCGTTTGTGGAGGGGTGTTAGTATTGGATTTGGATCCAGAAAATCAGAAAAAGTCTAAGTTTAAAATCCCCTATGTCAATGCCGGAATTTGGGTTGGCGCTGCGTGGTTAATCGCTCTATATCTTTCATTACCGGATGCAGCTTCATGGTCTGCGTGGATTCAAGGCTATTTTGAAGGCGATACCAAAGCGGATCATGCAATCATGACTGGATTTTTTATCATTTGGTTAGTCTTGTCGGCCTTTAGTATTTCGCACAAGCTTTCATTGATACCAGTGCTAGGCTTACTTGTTAATTTGTATTTAATGACGCAGATGGGCGCCACGAACTGGGAACGTTTCTTTTACTGGTGTCTAGCTGGGGTGATTATCTATTTTGGATATAGTTATCGGAAGAGTAAACTTAACTAGAGGTTAGAAGTTAGAGGTAGGAAGTTAGAGTAATAGTGGAATTTAAATTTTCCGCAACCTCTCACTTCTTACCTCTTACCTCTCACCTCTCACCTAATCTAGTCTTCTCTTCTCCCGCCTAACAAGTTAAGATAGTAAAGCAATTGAGCTAACATACCTAGTGCAGCGACTACGTAGGTCATGGCTGCCCACCAAAGTGCATCTTTGGACATACTGTATTCAGCTGGGGTAACAATATTGTTTGCTTTAATCCAAGCTAATGCCCGATTTGATGCATCAAATTCAACCGGTAGTGTCACAAAGCTGAAAAGTGTAGCCATTGCAAAAAGGAGTACCCCGATTTGTAATACGGTGGTATTTCCAGTGGAATACAGCAACATCATGCCTCCCATTAACAATAAGGGCATAAATCCATTTGCAAAATTTAGCATCGGAACCATCGCACTGCGGAATTGTAAAAAACTGTAAGCGCGCGCATGCTGCACAGCGTGTCCACATTCATGTGCCGCAACTGCCGCTGCCGCCGCATTTCTGCCATGAAATACATCCGCACTCAGATTGACTGTTTTGTCGGCAGGATTATAATGATCTGTCAACTGCCCATCTACTGTAATGACACGGACATCGGTGATTCCGTGGTCGGCCAACATCCGATTTGCAATTTCCTCACCTGAAAGATTGCTTTGAAGGCTTTGCTCTGAATAGGTTTTGAACTTAGATTTTAAGCGCCACGAAATGAGCATGCCCATAACACCGAAAATAATCGCAATGATATACATATGTTTTATTGTTTTAGTTTTTGAATAATTCCTGTGGTTGAATAACTAGGTACAAGTGGAATGGTTTTTACGTGTCCACCGGCAGCGATGACTTCTTTGGCGCCAACAATCGTGTCGATGGTATAATCGTCTCCCTTAACTAATATATCAGGCAGGAGATGATTGATTAATTCCAAAGGTGTTTCCTCGTTAAAAACGATAACTAGGTCAACAAATTGTAGGGAGGCGATTAAACGCGCCCGTGCATATTCCGAATTGACTGGACGCTCAGGTCCTTTCAATTCGCGAACGGATGTGTCTGAATTTACCCCAACAATCATTTTGGTGCCGGTTTGGCGTGCCTTTTCTAGGTAATCAACATGTCCTAAATGTAGAATGTCAAAGCACCCATTCGTAAAGACGACTTGTTCACCTGCCATTTTCCATGCACTTCTGCGTTGAACCGCGTCGGCTAATTCACAAATTTTATCACTCGTTGACATGGGCATGTTTCTTTGGTAAAAAGAGCGTTAATAAAAAACTTAATCCGCCCAATAACAAGATGAGGGCCATTTGAGTTCCGTGAAAAAAGGTGGCAAGTAAGGTAGCTTCCTTCAGTGGAATGAGGTAAAAACCAAGTGCAGATGCCACCAGACTATGATATGCCCCTATTCCACCTTGTGTAGGTGTTGCCATGCCAAACGTACCCATGACCAGCACAGTTAATGCAGCAGAAAGGCCTAATGATGCACTTACTGGAAATGCCAAAAATAAGGCGTATGTGTTGGCAAAATAGGCGATCCAAATGGCCAGCGAGTATACGATGAATTTACCTGGATTGCTCACCTCTTGTATACTGCTGATGCCTAGAACCCAGCCCTGTATTTTTTTTCCAATACCTGTATTTGTGGTAAAATGCCCCCAGCGATCCAATAATGCACCTTTTTTAACCCAGAGTAGGGCAAGGATCGCAATCGCACCACTAGCTAAACCAGCCATGGTTAGCGCGGAAGGAAGTCTGAAGTTAGGAAACAAGAACTGTTGGATCGGTTTCCACTCCACTAAAAATGTTAAACCCACTAAGAGTACAAGTCCCAGCAAATCAACAATGCGTTCCGTGATTACCGTACCAAACGATTTCTCAAAGGGGATGGCAGCCGTCTTTTGCAAGGATCCACATCGAGATACTTCACCCATTCTTGGAACCAGAAAATTGGCAAAATACCCAATCAAAACAGCCGAAAGCGTACGGGTTGTTCCGGGAAAATAGCGCATTGCGCCCAGTAATTGCTCCCAACGCAAAGCTCGGAAAACATGTGAAATCAAAGCTATAAGTAATGAAATACCGACCCACGTATAATTGGCCTGCTGAAATGTTAGATATATATCATTCCATCGCAAGTCACTTTTGTCGATTGCCCAATAGAGCAATGCAGCGGCTAGTAGGGTTGAGAAGGTGTATTTGAGGAATGATTTAATCATTTAGCCGTGGCGAATTCGATATCAAAGGGCAAAATAAAGACCTTTAGTGAATTAATGATGCGGATTTACGATTAATTTTTTATATTTTTGCATTTGTTTTTTGGGATAAACTCCCCTAACTAATTTTAGCATG
>JACCDI010835895.1_pt1 | contig 14382 bp, 12 predicted proteins | sample 7442791 | NCBI WGS metagenome assembly JACCDI01 (sample SAMN15323434, study PRJNA562643) | freshwater metagenome | isolation source: river surface water | place: USA:Blue River Watershed | collected 2017-08-15 | reverse complement strand
CTAAGCTATCGCTAATCTCGAGTTGGACGGACGATAATTTGGACTGGCTTAAGTGAAGTATTTATTTTTCTCCTCTATGTTGTGGTGTTTGCGTTGCTTTTGTCTCTCTTGCACTCTCTCTCGCTGTCTCTCGCTCTCTCTCTAGAGAGATGTTAGAGTTCTGGGGAGATTGATATGATGGGCGTAAGCGATACTACCTGCGTGGGCCGGCATCAGATGGTGTGGGCAGGCGAATGTCGTTCTGAATTAATCTAAGCACGTATTTTGCCCTGCTGGATACTCGACCCTTACTAAAAGTATTCTTGAACTAGGTAGTAACAATGCTTATGAAGACATCGATGGCATTATGTTGTAGCTTTTGACAAAACTATAATTTTCATCTATTTTATTGTTCCAATAAAGTATCCCCCTTAAAGACTGGTTGATAACGGTTGATACAAACTATCATCATGACGAAAAACGGTACTACCAGATCATCTCACACCCATCAAGTTTGGAGGAAGAATCTTTCCTTCCCTTTTTGCGGATAAGATAGCCTCCTCAATCATTTTTTTAGAAATATAGACAAATCGCCCTTCTCCATCATGAAGGCCAACAATGCCATATCGCAAATTCAATTTTTGTAACTCCTTCAAGACTTCTGGAATAGTAATGCCGAATTCATGGGCAAGTGACGCGATTGGAATGCATTTGTGATTTTGCAACTTTTGGAGAAATGCGTGAATTGTCATTTTCCTGGGTTCTAATTCCATCATCCGGTCCTCGTAATTGGAAGAATCAACATGATTCTTCAAATTTGACATGATCGATTCCCAAAACAAATATTCTGACAGAGGATCTTCTTCGTTTTCTTTAATGGGAAACATTTGATCCAAGTCGAATTTCTTTTTGTTACTTCTCAAATAATCCTTTTCGTTAGAGTTGGATTCCTTACCTGCTTTCACGGCAGAAATCATTCTAGATTGGGATTCTTTTTCTCTTCGAAGACGAGCCTCCTCCGCGTATTGTTTGCGTTCTTCTTTCTCAATTGCCTTAGCCGCCTTTTGCCTTTCTTTCCTTGTCAATTGCGGTGCATCATCTCTGGCGTCGTCTTGAGGCCATTCTACCCGTTGGACATCGCCCCCCAGAGCTGCGTCGTCCGCTGCGCCTTCGACATCCTCAACAAATTGCTGATTCGGTGCGGCCGCCCTCCTGGCTTTTTTCATCCGAAATTTCGCCCTGGCGCGACGTTGCGCTCGGTTCAATGTGGCAACATCGGACTGCGCTAGAATTTCGCCGTAGTCATCGACGTTTCCTTGACCCCTCTCTCCTCTACGACGTCTGACACCTTCTCTGTCATCGTCAAGGCCGTCGTCGTCGCCACCGCGGCGGAGAATCAAAACGTAGAGCGCAATTCCGAGAGAGGCAAATCCAATTGTGGATATGATTATCACGGCTCTGTCAGAGAGGGCGATTCCAGTGAGGTTGTCATAGATATTGTTGTTGGGTTCAATTGTCTGATGAGGAAATGGCATAATGGTTTCAAAATATTGTGGATCTCGTGCGCCTTCGACCATAGCAGTATGATACAATAGCCACAATATTTACCAGACCCCCCCCCACCGATTTTTTCCGATGATATGATAGAAGAGATGGCGACGAAGTGTAATTGTGAGAAGGCAAAATAATCATGTAGCGAGATATATACATAGTAGTATGGTACTGTACCATATCCACCTTGATCTTTGAAACACGCCCTCAGACATTTTCGACGTCATCCCTCATGTGCATCAAAAAGCTCAGGAAAATCATATCATCGTATCGCGATTTACTGTAGTACATAATAAAATATTGTACAGGACATTTCATTATCCAACGCATAACTACAGCACGAACTATATTTCGCTCATAATGAGCGTTATCGCATCTCTGGCTTTAAAGAAGATTTTATCACGGACCAAACAATAATCTATCGATTACTATGTCCGAAGAAGAAGGCCAACCCGACTGGCTCCGCAATGTCGACAATTCCCGAAATGGCGTAGCCATCTCGACCAGCAGCAACGAAAACTTCAGCATGACCCTTCCTTCCGACAATTCGTCTTCGCCTCTCCTCCAAAAAGCCCAATCTGGAGCGGCATTTCTCTCCCTCCTTCTCACTCTAGTCTCGATTATTCTCGTTAGTCTACTCGCCATTGCTTGGGGGGGAGTGGCATGGTCCGAAGGAAACGCCAAACAAGTCTTCAACTGGCATCCAATTTTGATGATTTGTGCCTATGCCTTTATGAATGTCGGTGTGCTAATTTTTAGGTTATCGGGAACTTCTTCGTATCAGCAACATACGAGGAATGAACAACTTAGACAATTAGAACAATCCACTGCAGTTTTCGGAGAAGAAACGAAGAGCAAACGAGGATTTATCAAGTGGACCCATTCGACTATCTGGGCTTGCTCTTTCCTCTTTGGCCTAATAGGGATACTGGCGGTATTCAAATCCCATAATGATCCTGTTAGTGGATATATTGCCAATTTGTATAGTCTTCACTCCTGGGTGGGGATATTTGTGTTGACTTTGTATTGTGTTCAATTTCTTTATGGCATCCTGGCTTTTGGTGGGTTTCTTTCTCGGAGCGGAAGGTTCAATCACCCCATCATGATGGAAATTCATAAGTTTACCGGGAATTATTTGCACGTATTGGTTACAGCAACAATATTGATGGGGATTCAGGAGAAGGAAGGATTTGTTGGTTGTTCGTATGAGGTGCAACAAGCTGATTTGGTTCCTTTTAAAAACTTGGGGATGATTCCGGAGGCGTGCAAATTGAGTCATGGGTTGGGGATTGTAGTTTTGGCAATGGGTTTATTGACGAGCTTTTCTTTGAGTAGATTGCCGGTGGTTTAGAATGGGTTATCAATAGAATACATTTATGTAGCAAATTGTGTGAGCGAACTATAGCTTATGGAAGGGAAAAATAAGGTAAATAGACAAAAGGGGAATCCAGCTAGCTAGCCGTGGTAATTTTTTGGTGTTTATGGAAGACTAACATATATCATTATCGTTGCACCTTTCTGCTCCCTTTCAGCCTCCATCATCTTCGATGCTGAGCTAAATCCAATAAAATAACATATGCCACTTTAAGGAAACATATCAATCTAGCTAATATTTACAAACTCAAATGAATATATGTGATGTTTCAGTTGTCGTACAATAGTAGACATGGGTGCAATGCTCAGAAGTCTTTGTGTGGACATAATTTCTTTTTCGTGTAAATCAGTCCATGCTAACTAAAGCCAAATTCTGCATTAAAGCAAAATATTTCTTCATGGTCTTTGCAACCTGGCTTGTGCTATGCACAAGGTATATCTTATGTAAGCTACAGAATACATCTACAAAGAATTCTTTGATAAGATGTATTTCTACAGATCTCAAGGCAGTTGCACCAAAACCCAATGTCTTTTCTATTTGGGCTCTGGTGGTAATTGGATTTTTTGACACAATGTTCATTTGATTATTTTCCATCCAAGCACAATCTATTGTCCTTCTTACTACTGTTCCTACATCACTTTTCTATGGGAAAACTTCATCCTTCCCCCTTGACAGAAATTTTTTCCTTGGTCAAGGAGCCAAATGATCCATCATACTCAAATACCTCCACCCCAAACCAAATTTGATGGCTTACTACAAGAACACAATGTCCCAGGATGGTGTCCATGACCTCATCACTCAAAATATTGAAATAGTAACTCATCAGAGATGGTCATTCAAAGCAATTTTCTTCACAGCTTAGTTAGCTGGTGATGTCAAACTTTTGTCTTGTCATTGAAAAATGGCATCCTTCTTCATTGTTTCATCCTCTACCTCCTCCCAGGAAGCAGCAAACAAAGATCCTGAAGCTTCTGAGCCTAACTCATCCAACAATGAAGGTGAAAAAATTGATGTGTCAGTTTTTCAGCCAACAGGAAATTATGCTGAAAATATTGGATCAATCCAAAACCAAGGCCTTGAATTGATGATAACAAAGTCTGCCCTAGAGAATGTGACCACAAAACTTCAGACAAAAGCAAGTACCCTCAACCCCAGATAATCATGGGGAGAGGATATTGTTGACAGCAAGAGGTTGTAGTAGGAACAAAATGGAAGCAATTTTTCACAATTACTGATCCTCTGCTGACAAGATATGGGTTTCAATTTTTTAGTTATTCAATGCTAACTGACCTTTGATGTCTGTATAATTGGTACTTTGGACTCCATTGTTGGTTGAAATTGAGCAGCATTGGCCAAAGTGGAATTCTTAATGCATCCATGGTTATGGATAATGATGGGGACCTGCATTGGCTGAACTTGTCAATGCTTTTGAAGGAAGTCAACCAAAGATAATATTAACTCCCCTGGCCCATATGACATAAACTCTCTGATGAGGATCAGATGCATTGAGGAAAGCAATCTGATGTTCTCATTACCCTTACTCTTTCCAACCAAATATTCATGGTCCCACTGGTGTACTCAACAATGTCAACTCACAATAGTCAAATAAAGCATATTTCTGCACATAGTACAAGTGTAACAACAACAACTCTTCTTGGCTCACAGTGAACAATAAATATTTTTTCTTCACACAAGTGTTAACATGAAACTAGAATTTTCAGTGTAATGTATGAGATTCTTGTTTGACAAAAATGCTTTTGGGAATAATAATTCAACACATTATTTCATTTTCACCTTTTTTACCACCATGGAAACCACTGTGACTGCCCCTTGCCTGTTTGCAATAATATTGCAACATTGTCTGCAATGCAACCAACCAGGGACATTTGATATTCTTACTGCTTCTTCTCTTTGAACTGTGACATAGACTTGGATTTCATCTTTTTGTTTGAACACCTTGGCATCAAAGGGGTGGACACAATTGTATCCTACTTAAAGATACCACGTCTTTATGCATTCTTTTTGGATTCCCATGTTTCATGTCACTCCATGGTTTGGTGTTATCAGGTCCACCATGTGAACCTATTCTTCTTGTGTCCTTGTTATTTTTGATTCAATGTCTGTGTCTTGTCTCTCTGTGTTATCTTGTCAATACAGTACAGTACTATATTCATGGTCTTATGAATCTAAATTATTAGATCATTACTCAACAATAGGTATATCAACCACAAAGCACCTCTATTTCATTATCACTCCTTCCCCAGTCTTTTTTGACAGATTTTGGGAGCACGAAATTCAAATAATATCACATCGTCTTTTATTCTCAGTTGGCTGGTTTGTCCATCTGGTTTCAGAATTAGACATGTCAAAGACGGGTGTTTTTCCCTCACAATTTGCAATGTGGTGGCAATGAATACCACACAGCTTCTTGTGATTTGACAATTTTATTCTCAATGGCAAGTGTTGAAGAGAAAGACCAACCAAAGGCAAAGGAGGTTCCTATTCATTCACATCATTTAAGGTAGTTCATTCTTTGTCAAAACTATGAATTGACTCACTTTACCAATTGTTTCTCCCCTGCTGTGTGGAGCTGAAAATTCAACATTGTTCCTTTTCTTGGATTTTCAGCATGTTAGGCTTGCTTGCTTCATTCTGAATCATCCTATTGTCACTTTTCAAGTGGATTGCACCAAACATCATTCAAAGAAACAATACCTACCAACAGGTTACCACTTTTTAAATACAACACAATGCATACAAACATTTTTGGAGGTAGTGCTACAATATGTTATCAAACCGTATGCACTTATTTTGTGAATTCTGTAGAGTGAACTTCTCAAGGTATTAAATAAATGTTTTACACCTTCTTTTGTTTGAAATTTGAAAAACGTGCACTGATATATTTCATTATTCATTGAAAGATTTGTATCTGGACTGAAATCTATTATGTCATATCAAACAAATACTTGTTAGTTGACATGGAACGTAAAAGGATGGTGATGAAAGTGTTGAATAGTTAAGTCTGATCATCAGCCATCATAAATTAACATCACACTTGTAATCATGAAAGGAGTAATAAAAAAATGGATTGAAAATACCTATTACTCAACAGGAAGAGGGTAATACAAAAACTATTGACATGAATGAATGTAATTATTGCAAGAACAGTTCCCTTCTCACAAATCATTATTTGATCACAAATCTCACAGATTCTCATCCAAATCTGCAATTAAGTTGAAAGATGAAAGAAATAATTAGATAAAAGGAAGAATATTATTTGGTGAATGCACTTCAAATAGATTAAATTAAATGATGCAAGTCTGGGATGTGAAAATTCTAATCTAATGAACTCAAAAAGCCAAAGCAACAGTGCAACAAAAGTCATCACTTTCAACAATCAACAATAGTATATTCCAGAGGTAATCAATATGAAGAAGGATCAATAGATGGCTCATATTTGTTACATGATAATTCATTGTCTTGTATTGATCCTCACAAATTGAAAAGTTGATCTTCTGTCTGTACTGAATGCATGTGTTCATCTTTTGGATTTCAACAGCCACCCATATGATGTGTACATCCCCAAAACAGAAATCGAAATGATAATTCTCAAATTTTATTTTTTTCAGTATAATATATGATACTATGATGAAGAGTCCACTATAATTGAACTTCATGAAGTATCAAATTTTGGCCATACTATGACATTTTCCGAAATTCTAAGTTTGACTTCAATTGTTGATTCACAATTGCCTTTGTGTACCATTTTGATATCCCAGCATTCAATTACAGTGCAAACAGCAGGTAAAAATGAATTCGATAAAATTGATTATATTCTCAGTTCCATATAGGTCTGGACCTATAAGGTTTGTATTCTTTGTATGTAAGGCATTAAGCACATACATGTAGTCTTCAACAAATTTATATTTCTTGTTCATCACAACAATGAGCAATATTCTTGTGATTTTGATATGGAATGTTCGCTTGTATTAAGATAGGAATAACTTGCCATGGTCATTTCTGCAGCATTGTTTTCAAGATCAGAATAATCATTTTAATGACATTATGACATCAATGTCATTGAAAAGAACAAAGAGTTATAGATGTGAACAAGCCTATATAATACAAACCGTATAAACAGATTTTTTATGGCGGCATAGATACATAAAGAAAAAATACATAAAAGATATTATCATCTTTTGTGATATGATTGAAGATGTTTGAGTGAGATATCTGCTGTCATTCTTTCTAATCATTTGATACTCATGGACAGTAGCTTTCAATAATTCACTGAAAATCATATGCAGATGATGGACAGGTAGAATGGATAGTGAAGACAAATCTCTCACACAGGCAATTCACAGATGTGGCATACATTACAGCAGCCAACTGTTTTTAGAAGCTAGACCATGAAGCGCCCATGTTCACATAGCACCTATTAGGACTGTGGCCACATGGGATGTTCTTATAAAATTCAGAGAGTCAGTTCTTTTATATTGATTCATTACAATTGGGCTTAAATTTTGATTTTGCCCACCACACAAAACTTGGAGCATCAAGCATATTGGGGCAGTTTCAAATCTCATCCCTGAGATTCTGTGACCACTTTCTTAAGGACTTAGTTGGCTTACTTTCAATTAAAGCCTATCACTATAACAAATCAAATATCATAGAAATCCATCGGAGCGAGCAGGATCAAGGCATGACTTAAATTTTCCAAGATGCAAGAAAAACGAAAAACTAGATTATGGATTATGTGAAATCATAAAACACACATATAAAGTTAAAATTGTCTATTTCATTTTAACTTTCCAATGAATTTAATATCTTTTCATCAAATATCATTAATCTTAAGGGTTTTTGGTTGTATATGGATTGGCATAATTGCCACTTTCAACCTACCCAAAGTATCCATGAACTTTCATAAAAAAATGAACAGGTTCAAACATGGCTAGAACCAAGTAATGGAATGTCCTCACTTCTGTAATGACTATCAAGAATAGTTAGCAATGGGATTATCATTATTCACTAGTACAATGGATCTATTGCTTAATGCATGATGTGAGACATCAACCAATCATTCCAGGCTTTTCTTCAATATTCACACATACCTGGTAGACAGGAAGTGGACACAAAATGAGACAATGGTGTTGATGGTTATGGTTCCTGATTTGCAGAATGAACTGACGTATCTGCTACAGCTGCGTTTCATGGATGGATTACAAAACAAAATAAGCGTGAGAAATATGAATCATGGGCTTCTGAAAATGTTAGGTACAAGGTTCGTAGTCCAACTATTATTTCAGAGGAAGAATAATAGGGACACAAATCAACAACATTATTTGTTGGAAGCAAACATAAGAAATATATTGCATTCAGTGGTGACATGGTGATACCAAAGTTCGATGTAATTGATCCAAAATATCTTCTCATCAGAGTTGAAGTAAAAATGTGGGGATCCATTTCATCCATTTTGCTGTTGCTGGTGATCCATGGCCTTTCATACATCACAGAGAATCTGACAGAAGTTACCATTAAAAATCTAGTGCCAATTCTCTGGAACAAAGATTCAAATGTATAGATCTAATTTTCAATGGAATTGAGAACAAATGGAAAATTTGATGATGTGTTCTGTGTTCATAAAAACAGAAACAAATTGATCTATGAATGTGATGATTTTGACAAAGGTTTGTTTTGCTCCATCATGGAAGATTCACAAGCAACAAATGCATCTAGAGATAACTAAAACGTGTCCCAATTTTACAATTAATCATGCTGATAAGGATGATGAAGAAAAACAAACATATGGATTGTCATTTGTTGTTTTGATGAATAGTGATATCATGGAAATTCATTAAAAATGACATAAAATTTGTTATGATTAATATTACAAGACACAAAAGCTCAAATTAAAAGTACTATAAATGTTGTAGTTCCAGTATTTACATTTGCTAACTTCTTTGTGCACATACACTTCAACTGTTGCTTGATTTGGTGTTTAAAATGAATTGTTTTACCCCAATTCAATGGATTGGGTGGTGCATTCACAATTGTCAATCAAGTAATGTAGAAAATAGAAAGATGCATCTTGTGCCCCCACAGGTGATTGAGTTTCAAGAATTAGAGTAAATTGAAAAAACTTTATACATTCCATAACAATAATATTTGAATCAAACACAATGTAATTATCATCAAATCTGTGTTTTATTGCTATATCACTAGTGATGCTACTGCGTATGAAATTTGGATCAATTACTTTTTGAGATTTAAAATGGATCTTGATTCAATTCTATGTCAAAATATATGGCATTGTTTAAAATATTGGCATGGCGTTTTGGGGTTATTCCAGTTGTACATCCAGTATCAACAAACAAACTGCCATGAGTTGTGCAAAGGATGTCAAAGGAAATCAAAGTACATCTTTGACATCAAATACCCTGGTACCAAACTACCATGGGTCATTGATCCTTCCCTGATTAGAGAAGGTGATTATCCAATTTGGGTGTGAAAATTTTGGCAATACAAACAGCATATTCTAAAGTCATCACAGAAGAATTGGTTTGGGTTTGAAATTTCTGGTAGGAGTTAACAATAGAAGGGGGTGAGGGAATTAAATCTGTGAAACAAATCATTGTAATTTCTTTACAAAGGGAACTCATATAATGTTGTGATTACAATCTTGCAACAATAACAATGATTTTGCCATCAACATTGAGCAAAACTTATTATGATGGCGTTCAAAGACTCAATCATTCCTGGGCATAACAATTTATGGTGATAAAATATTGTGATGATATTACCAGAGGGTTGTCAACAACTCAATATGAAAATGACAACTGGTAATTAATGTGAATTGCAGTTTCTTCTAGATATAACTTGATCAGCTTTTAAGACAATACAGATTTGGATGCCTGAGTGCAGAATGTTGAGATACTTGCAGAAAGCAGAGACAACAAATCTGATGATGTTATCTCAGCTTCTGCTCTAGCAGATTGCTGCAGCTATCTCAGAAATCTTGTAGAAGTCTTAATTTTCCCATGTAGAGGGTGTAGTTATCTTGGCTTACATCTGATATCTCAGTTAAAGGATCCGTGTCTTGCTGTTGAGATGATGTCAGATATCAAAGATTTTGACACAAAGAAGGAATGACTTCATTACATATTTTTATCTGTCCTACATCATATAACTTCGTTCATGAATAAGAACATTAATTATTCAATAGAAAAATTTGATTCAACTATTTGAAAATGGATAAAGAGATTTCTAGTAAAATATTACTATCCAGTCATAATTCAAAAATATATGACACTCAAATAGAATTGCGTCATGTAACTCAAACAAAATGTAGAGCGTAACTGTATAAATCATTGAGATGTCAGATGATAAAAAAGTATAACATCACCAGTATTGTATCACATGATAGAGAATAATTAAATGGTTCCTCAACCTCACATTTATCAAGAGAGCAAGATGGTGAAAAAATTTGTATTAATAAATCATAGTGATGTCATTTATGATGTAATGTAATAACATTATTTCAGACTTGTATCATAAAAACTGGGAACGGTGCCCCACTTGCAATTGACTTTTGAATCAAAGAAAGATGTTTCTTGGGAGAAACTTATGTCAAGTGCGGCAAGATCAAATATTTGATCAGGAACTTTCAATAATTTTGTTGCTGCTATGGTGCCAATTAACAATGATGAATACTCCACAATTATTCAACAATGACTTTCATCTCCATGATTCAACACCTATGGAATACTGTAAAACTTAATCTGGATCAAACTTGTATGTTGTAACACATTTTGTTATTTTTTGACACTAATAATAACAATTTGAACAAAAATGGCAATCTCTTGAAATATTAGCAGTTTTAATTCATTTCATACCTCTTGATTCTTAATTTTCAATTCTTGTCTTGTTCCATTATCTTTTTCTGAGACCTATTGACTGATCTATCAAACTTATCCTTTTTACAATTTTGAATATGGACCAGATTGACAAAAACATATTAATTCTCAAAATCACTATGACATTAGAGATAAAAAATTGATAAAAAGCTTCACTTGCTTGTGAAAATCACTGGACAAGGCAGCAATGCCTGTTTGTCATCTCATCATCATTGGACATGTTTCATAGAGTTCCACTAATATATCCTGATGTTTCAAATCCATTTAATAGCTGATTTGCAGACACAATCATCTCTCAGTTCTATAACATTGAAATCATCACCAATCCTGCTTGATATTTTGCTTCAAGTGTAAGGAATAAAGATCATTTTTTGTTCCAATTTGATGAGTAATTCCAGATTAATTTATTTTGATAGAGGAACATTTAATCCACCAAATCATAAGATATTCTTTTGCTTGTGGTGAATGTTTCATAATGATGCATAAATTTCCAAACAATGCTAGTGATGTGTGTAGCACCATGAAAAGAAATTCAATTGTTGAAGAGACACCAAAGTTAGATTAGGTTTCTTTTATGACTGCAGTGAAGATTGATGAGGCCATAGAGAATATCTTTTGTCAATAGAAGAGACATTGGATTTTGGCTTGAATCTTTACCCTCCTCTTTGAAGAAATCATTATCACAAATTTCTTGTGGCAAATTTTGCAAAAGAGGATATTTTGAAATGGAACAATGAAACTGAAATTCCAATTCACCAGGACAATCAAGCAATGACATTGGTTGACCAATTTGGATTTAAATTCAAAGGAGGTGCCAAATTGTCATCACTAGTAGCAAAATCATTTGTGGTCTACCATCAGATTCCATTTTGGTTTGGAATTTTTGAATAAGAACAAAAAATCTTTGGACCAGTTAATATACAATTGCTACCCCAAACCACACTCAATTTCCCATGTAACACAGATACAATGTCAGTGTCAGTACAGATAAGACATGAATTGGGATATTAAAATTCAACTTCTCTGCCATTGCATAATAAAGAATAGTTGTTTCAATCAAGGCATGTTTCTGTACTGATCTATGATGTCCTTTTGTTGCCCCCAGTTTTTGTTCTTTTGATCATTTTGGCTTGCATGACCTTTTTTCACTGCCAGGTAGAAGATTTTGACTTTATCCATCCCTTTGTATTAATTTTTTACTTTTATCAATGAAATACTATAGCAAAAAAGAAATTCTTAACCTTTTTTATAATGTCTTGGGGGTCAATGGGGTTGATTTCTTCATTGAGAAATTGTGTTCCAAAAATAATAAAACTCTCTGCTGCACATCATGACATGTTTGTCCTGCAACAAAAACAGTACCACAAGATGATGAGGGATGACTTCTTTGAGTTCTTCCATCTGTTATTCAAGTGGCCATCCCCTTCACATATAACACAGACAAGAAGTTGCCAAAAACACGAATGTAAGGAAGAAAAACAAGTCAAGGTTGTCACCAGCAAAAAACGCACTGCTACTTGACACAAAATCCTCTTAAGCCACAACAGCATACAACTCATGTAGAATGCCCCAAAAATAGCAAAAGAAACACATGTCATTAACATTTCCTCAGAAATCAAAAAGATTTCCCAACATGGGCAATGCTTAAGATTTTATTTGACCTCACAACAGAAACAAACATTTTGCACAAAGCTTGACTGATGCTGATGTTTGATGAAAGGCCAATAAGAACCAACATTGCTTTTTCAACTTATATAACAATGCTTGTCCAATGCCTGTCTAACTCAGAGAAAGCCCTAATAAACTTAATTCTGAAAAGAAAGGGGGCCTGTTCCATCTTCAAGTACAGGACTTGTTTATAGAGCACCTTGAGTATTACACTACTCAACACAAGCAATATTAAACAATCACTGATGCCTACACAGACTGGCATAAACAGCGAACCATGGAATGTAACTCTTACCCCAAAATGTTCTGCAGGTGACCTTGAGAACCTTATCAATTGGTTCTTGACTAAAACTGACTCCCTAGTAGTACTTTTGATAGCATATCTGACCAGGATCCATTAGAAACATACTTACCTAACCAATGTGATCAATATTGGTGTGATACTAAAATTAATGACTTTCATCCCCTTGATACTATTCCCTTACCCCCTGTTCCTATCAAGCATTAGACACATCTAACAAAATACTCAAGGTCTTGTTTGATTCCAGATCCACAAAACCATGATCGATTGGTCTGCATTGCCACATAATTTTGAACAAATTCTGTCCAAGCCCCTGCTTAAGTTCCAAACTCTTGATTGGAAGGTAACATCAAATAAAGTAATTGAAACAACAAATCATTCCTGAGTTCATTTGTAACATCTCTATTCCAAGCTGTTGATACAAAATCAGTTTTGGTGCCAACATCCTTAACAAATTTGGCATCATCATCAATCATCAACTATGATGATAATATCCAACATTGGGTGGATCACAAGATACCTCTTAAGGATCCAAATGAATCCTCAAAAAATAACATGTTTAATGATCTCAATGGTTAACTTTGCCAATCAAAAGAAGAGAATATTTCAATCAAGGCCACTCAAATACTAGATGCCAAATGTGAACAACTCAACACCAACAAGGTTGCTGCCTATAAATCAATCAAAGCCATAACTTACACCAACTCTTGGCCAAATATACAAAATTATTGATGGATTTCTTGGTGTTACCCTTACCAAAAAGTCCATATTGATCTCATATCTGGCTCAGAACAAGTACACCATTGCTTAGTTGGGAAAGTCCAAAGTCCAGACTTCTGAAAATTTAAAGACACAGACACCAACATTAGACATGTCCATACATGTCATTTTTTGCAAATACATTGGTGATTTTTGTTGTTGGTGGAGAAGGCAAGTCCAGACATGAAGAATAAAAAAAAAAGACACCAAAAAATTTATATCAAATAGAAAATGCATAAAATCAAACATATTGATCTAGTGTTATGTGAAAAGCATCATATGCATAAAAACACATAAAAAGTTAGTCATTTTCTTCATCAGGATCCCACTTTTTGTCATGATCACTACCTTCCACAGGGTGCATAGCTTTCACACCATCAGTTTGTGGAATCTTCTGTATCAGAGTCACTGCAAGAATAATAGTCACTTCATCCTCTTCAACACTGGGCAAATCACACTGCGCATGAATGGTCCACTCGTAATGTCTTTGGAACACAAAATCAACTTCACGTATATAATACATGTGACCAGTATCAGGCAAAACAAAATTTAAGTCTTCATATTTGTTAGAAAACAATACCTGATTGGCATCACCATCAGTCTTCCACTTGTCCTTCTCCCAGTCTTTGGTCCAACCAACAAAAGTTTTTGATATAGCAGGTTCTTTTAGTGCATTTACCTCAATACCCCAATTCTCAAGTTCTAAGTTAGTAATGGTAAGATTCTTCTGCATAAATTATGATAATTCATTTTACTTACTTCATGTCGTCATTGCCAAAGAAATCAGAATTATCATAATTGGTAGCATTTTGGGTGATATTTGCCTCTCTCAGTTT
>JACCDI010068437.1_pt1 | contig 14395 bp, 9 predicted proteins | sample 7442791 | NCBI WGS metagenome assembly JACCDI01 (sample SAMN15323434, study PRJNA562643) | freshwater metagenome | isolation source: river surface water | place: USA:Blue River Watershed | collected 2017-08-15 | reverse complement strand
TGTGCATTGAACGCCTTGTCTAGTTCTAAACCCACCTTTTCATAATCCTAAAATATAGTTACTCAAAACTTGGTAAATCAATACCAATCCACACATAATCAATAATCACTAGAATGTATGCAAGGACTAAGCAATTAATTTTCACACCTTGTCAACAGCAATCAAAAATTACTCACAACTCTTTTTTTACTTATTTAACAATGGTTGAATTATTAAGTCCAAGATCTTCATCAATAATTTCATTGTTTTGTTATAGGGCTTCACAATGAAAATTCCATCTCAACTATGTTTAGTACAGTGAATACTGAAATTGATTTTGATTACCTTGGTGTTATAATACCAATTGTACTCTCCAGATCTTTTCTTTTATGACTTTAATTTTTATTTCATTGATATGCTTCCTCATCAATCAGAGTAGCTTCTTGTGACAATTTGGTACTAAAAGTTGTATAAATTGAGACTTCTTTCTTATCACCTAAATGATTGAGCAATAATGAGATATTCAAACAGAGAATGATGTCATCAGTTGCAATGTTACATATTTTTGCAACAGCCTTGAGAACATTGACTCATATTATTTCACCTGAAATCTGTATTGAAAAATCATATCTCTCTGTGTAACAAATGATGTACAACACAAAATTACCTTGTCACATCACATCATGCTATTTGGAATAAATGACTAATTGTATGTAATATTTCATTAACCATTATCCATGTGTAATCTTTCATTTTTTGACAACTTTGAATGACACCATAACCCACACTAGTGTGACAGTGATAGTATTTGATCTCTCATTTGTAATAATGATTGATTAGAGACTAGTCACTTTTCTCATAAGGGTATCAAAATTACAGGACTCTCAGAGAAAACAAGAATTTTTTAGAAAGCGATCAATAGATGGAGTTTATTACGATTTTAACTCCTTGTGATAAGGTCTGTTGGTCTCAAAGAATCAATCGATGTACAGAGGAGTGAATGATATCCATTCCTTCAGTTCGAATGAATTCTTGTTCAGTGTCGCTCATGGATTAAATATAGAGGCGGAATCCTCGCAGTAGTAATTATGAGACCTATATAGCTGCTGGTAGTTATTTCCCAAAGCCCAATTCTGATCATGTCCGCATCCTGCACATTTGTGTAACACAATCTGCTCATTGTTTCTGTAAAAATGACACACAGTCCTATTCTCATTGCAGTAGAATTCTCCCATGGAAGTTGTTTGCTTTAATCGAGCCGCGCTATCGTTGTATTGCATTGCTTCTTCCTTCACCGCCATGCCAAGAACGCATGTCCCGGTTGTAAATAAATCAAAACCCTGATAATAGCTATCGTGGACATGTTGCATCACTATTCTTAGATGATTTGATACGATGGGGTGTTTCGGAACTGATCCAACAAAGGCATTTTGCACACAGTTGTGTCGGCGTGTACTGGGCAAAGCGATATCCATCGCTATGAACTAATGGGAATCGACCAAAGCAAGAGGTCAAAAACAGGGGACGGGAGAAAAAAGACGACAGTCGCTGAAATTTGGGCATACCACATCTGTTTCTTCTGCTATTCTATCAAGCAGATTGGGTTTTAAACAGACTTGTTTCCAATCAGAATGCCACCCTCCTTCACGATACAGCAGCGCCATCCGGAAGAAATTTGATTTTCCGGCGAACGCTTCGATGCAATCAAATGTCCGCAGGAATACTGGATGGAAATACTCACGCAAGTAATTCCGGGATGCTATCAGGTTGAAATATCTCACTGTGTAGCCAGGATTCATATCTTGCCAAGATTTGTGCGCTTTTGTCAAATTTTTCATCAATGCTATGTATTCAACGAATGGGAATTGACCATCTATTTGAAAATACAATTTGTTGATCAATTTTGGTATTTTCCCATCAAACGATATAGTGTTTTCGTCGTCGTTTTGTACAAGCCATATGTCTTCTGGAGGAGGTTTATTCCACATTACTGTTACGTTGTCGTTGCGTGGTTCAAACACATCATTGAACTGGAACACTTTCTTCGCCAGCAAAACATCTCCATGATGATTTTTATTTGATTTTCGCGAGAACCCTTTCATTGATGGATCAGAGGGCGGCGATGATGAATAAATTGAAGAAATATTTGCATACATGACAAGTGAGAAGGTGACAGCGGCGATGTAGATCGAAACTAACGTCCAATGAAGGCTGCTTTGCCGGAATTTTCCACCACGAGGAGCTGCTGCGCGAGGTTCGTGTCGAATCATGTTTGAGCTTGCCCAGATTTAAGAGTGTGTGATGCAAACCCGATGGAAATTAGACCGGTTTACTCATTCCTCCGGACACATCACCCGACTGCTTTTTCTTACGGTGGTTCTCAAGGGGTTTCCTGGCCATCAAGCCAAAACAATGAGAACATATTGCTATATAACAATTGATATGAGTGCATCTCTTTACGAATGTTATATAACCCAGATTCCATTAAATCCTATCCAAAGGGATGATGAGATAATATAATAATATGTTGCGACATTAGACTACTGGCAGACGTTGTGAGCTATCCTATAAGCTATTTTGTGATTTTGACTCAGATAGGTAAAAGCTATTTTTTTCATCAAAAACGAGCGTGCAGTCGTGAGATCTATTTTCCAAAAGCTAAAAAAAAAATAGCTTTCTTTTGCTATTTTCAAGATTCTGATGTATATTGAAGAAAAATAGATCAGATGATGTATTTTTAGCTCATGGTATGTTTCTACGTGTTCTACGGAGATGAGATGGAGATGAGATGATAGCCACAAAAAAATAATTCTACCCCCGACGCAAGAAGCACAAACCCAACATGGCGGAGACTCCTTCAGAATTCTCTGTCTTGGGGAAAGGGGATGGCATGCCTACACCCACACTCAATAATCCAGACTTGCTCATTGCTAGTTGTCCCGCCGACGGTATCACAGTTCCATTGATGAATGAAGAATCATCAAAAATTCCAGCAAATGCGTCGACAACATCAGTGGGAAAGAGCGATGGGACATGTGTTGATGAGGTTGCACATACCCTTAAGAGCCCTCTCTCCGCTGAGATCCCTGTGTCTTTGAAAGTTTTGTCTCAAGGTCGTGGCACTGGCTTTGTCAAACAAGAAATTTTATTTCTCGCAAAGGCTTTCATCCGTGCCAGCACAGATCCGATTGTTGGAACGTTGCAAACAGAGCAAAAATTCTTCCAGAGTATTTGCGACATCTACAATCAGCAGGTTGCAAATTACAACAAGCAAAATACAGATGCTGCAAATTTTGTTCCATTCACCTCTTGAAGCAAACACTCCCTTAAGAGTCATTTCAATCGATGTCTCCAGCCAGCTGTGCAGAAATTTGTTGGGATTGAGGCACGATACAAAATGAAATCGGGTGAAAATGCTGAAATTCATCTTGCAAAGTTGATGGCAATATATGAAGAAGAAATGAAAGATAACAGAAGTGGTACACCCAAAGAATTTTTGAAATATTTGGATGCATTCATGTGGCTGAAAGGTGAGCCAAAGTTTGGAACACATTTTTTGAAATGGCGAGAATCTAGTCCAGACGATGCTTCAATTGGTGGTGACTTGAGCACATCGGGAGTTGAAAGTGACTTCGGTACTCCTAATGACTGCAATCAAAGGCCTCGAATTGGTCGTGACAAAGCCAAAAAAATGAAACGAGAGGAGAGTTGGAAGAAAGAAGATGAACAATCCACAATTTTGCGTCAGCAGACGCTTGTGCTGGAAAAGGGGGTAGAGCAGCTCAACAAACACACTGAAATGTTTTTAAGGCAACAAAACAAAGGAATGAATAAATTTTTTGAATTAGAGGCAATGAAATACGCCTCCGAGTCGGATAAAAAAGAATACTTTGAAGCAATCTCAAAGCGCACAATCTTGACAGAGAAAAATTGGTTGTTGGCATCTCAGATTGAACATCAACAATTATTGAAAAAATTGAATGAAACCAAAGAAGACAATGCAACACAAGAATGAAGTGAGGACAATAATGATAATGAGGTCTTGATGTAACAAAATAAAATTATTTTAAATATTTGTTTATGCTTTTGATATTTCTGACATAATTGCTTCTTGTAGTTTGTAATGTTCCTCTTTATTTGTGAGTTTTTTCCATCGCATGTTGATAACTCATAGTCTCTGTCCCAAAAATTGTGCACGTTTGTATTTTTCAAGTAATTCAAGATCAACAGCATCACTATTACGATTTAGTTTGTTTTGATTTTCTTCGAAAAATTTGTCCTCCGCTACGATGTCGTTGTGTGCATCATCTTTCACTTCCTCATGTATTTCCTCTCCTGTTTCAATTTCTTCATTGTCGTGCATTGTTACATCATACATATCCTCTGTCTCTGGATTGTCACCATTTTCAACACAACAAACAACCATCGCATTATGCAGACAAATACATAGTTTAACTATATAGAAGATGTCGTCAACATAATGCATTTGTAACGGATGTTGTATGATTTTGAATTTTTTCTTGAAGACTCCAAAACCTTGTTCGATATTTTTCCTTACCGCCTCCTGCCATACGGCATATTTTGATTCAGCAAATGATGTAGGAACTGAAATTGTTTTGACAAAACGATTAAGTTCAGGATAAATCCCGTCCACAAGAAAATATAATTTTGTGAATTGTTTTCCATCAATCTCAAAATCAAAGTCCATCCCTGCAAATGTGCCATCTAAAAATGATTCGTGCAGTTTACTACGATCCCAGATGTTTAAATTGTTCAATGCACCGGCGTGACCGAAATCGTGATGCCAGAAAAATAGGTTGTAATCGCACGAAGCTTCAATAACCAATGTTGGAACCCCTTCCTTTCCGACATGCTGCCCCCGAAGAGAATTTGGACAATTTTCCCAATGAATGTGCATGCAGTCCAAGCATCCAGCCATTCCATTGACTCCATGTTGATTTTTGTGTAGTTTTGCTACATTCCGTGCATCGCTTTTTGTCATTTGCCTCAAAAATTTTTGTGATAACTCCTTGTTTTGAGTAACTCCACAAGCAAGTCTAGAGACTGCTTCCCTCACAGAGCTTTTGCCCATTTGGAAATAATCACAAAATGCCATAAAGGATACTCCAAATGATAACACCTTTAAGCAAGCCAGAAGTTTCACTTCAGGCTTCACTTTCATTCTCTTCGTGCAATCAAATCCATCACGCCAGTATTCATCTTCTGATGCAAGATTTTGAAGGATGTATTCAAAAAGGGAGCGAGTGATTCGAAACTGCCGTTCAAACTGTTTATCATCAAATCTGGATTCCTGGCTTAGGTAATCAGACATGATTGATGCGTACGCACGTTGGCGATCGTACCTCACAAAACGGCGACGACGCTTTGTTCTTTCCTCATTCTCTTCTCTGTCAGCATCATCTTCAGTGATTTCGAGAGAGCAAAGAACCGGTGAGTAGAAGGAGAGAATGGCAGCGTAATTCAGCTGGACGATTGGCCATCCGGACGACAGGAAGATTGCTGGCGGCAACATGGTTTATTCCTTTTTTTGTTGTGTGTTTGTGGAGAAGCCGTGTGAGCTATTTTTTTGGCTTCTCACGTCTGCACGCTTCCGGCTAGATGTAAAATTTGAGCGGTCTGCTGAAGCTATATTCGACGTACAGACAGAATAGCTTATAGAATAGCTCACAACATCTGCCAGTAGTCTTAGTTCCACGTAACATCATAAAAAAATAATTAAAAAAAACATACAATACTACCTTACCCCGATTTCAATACCATCTGCCCGTTATTTTTAGCTCCCCCAAACCACATTATACAGAGCAGAGTTCAGAGTTTTGGATACTGACAATGATTCACACTCTGTTGAGGGCACAAATATAATAGAACAACATAAAAAAAATCAATCATGGCAAAAAATTTCTTAGTATAGGTTTGAATTGATTCTTGATTCTGCTAGAGTTCTAGGCAGAAATCCATTGTTGTAACAAATAATGTTGTGAAAAATCCAGATGGTTCCTAAGAAATTCATAGTTCCTGCATAGATTGATTTCTGATGGGGGTCCACTGTTGCCAAATAGGAGAAATTAATTGATTATTACTCCAAGAAACACTTCTTCAATGGATTATTATTAATGTAGAAATAAAAATATATAATTGATATGAACTTTAGATGCAATAATTAGTTATGTATTTTGTTACTAATCATCTAAAAATTATCCTTAAAAATCAGATAAGCAGCAGGAAAAAAACATGAAAAAAATAAAATTAAACCAGGTGGATAAAACCTACCAAACCAAATGAATTGTCAGATATGTTTATCTCCTGTCTCTTCCATATAATTTAACTGGCACATAGCCAGCACTCAATGCATGCTTCTTGGGACATTATCCATCCGCCATAGTCCAAGGAGTTGCAATATGGCATTCCACATGAAATTAAATCATAGATCCCTCCTCATCAAATTTTTATGGTGTAATTTTGGATGGCTATGAGTTAGTTAAAGTAGGAAATACCCCAACATATGGCACATCATTGTGTTCTGTTTTTCATGCAGATTCTGGATATGATCTTGGATTTGGATGAAAATTAATGGTTCAAAAGAAATGAATAGTCAAAGTTACCATCCAGTATTGGGCATTCAGTTTGGGGGGTCAGTATTTTTCATTATAACGGATGACTAGAATTTTCGCTGATAATGAAGATGAATCATAAATGATGAGATAGCATTTTTGGCAATCTTGTCAGTCAGCCATGTCACAAGATGTGATAATGAGACCAAAATCATTACTTTTCATACCACAATGCTATGACAATAAGAAATAAGCTAAAAAATGTGACATTTAAAGTGAGGAAATGATCAACCATGAAGTATGTTTCTGCCACAGCACCGTTTTGGACATTTGGAGGGGTTTGTTCAAAACCCCACTCCATCAAACAAGCTAAACTACTTTACAAGGACACCCCAAGCATCATTTGGAATGACATCAAATGCCTGTAGTCCTTATCCATGTCAACGCAAGGGAAGTAAAATCTTATTCTGTCCTGATATTCCTAGGGCAACCATGATTGCAGTCAACCAGATGAATGAATTTTTCATTTAATTGATTGTAATTGGTAAATAATGGAGCAAACTGGTTTAACTCATAACTAATACACATCTGTTTCAACCCAGTCATTTTAATGAGTACATGATACCTTTCACCACTATAGCCATCTCCATGTCAAATACTTTGTTGAAACATTATCATTTATGATTGACAGCCCCATCCTGTCCCTCTTTGTATCCATCACATCAATAATGCCATTTCCTTGAGGCTCTTTCTTCATCCTCATTATCTTTTACCTCATCTTGGAGTTGTGAAGGGTTGGATTCCTCCATTACTATGCAAAATAGGATATTTTTGAACATTTTCATGGTGGTCTATTTTTATGATGATTTTTTGTTGTGGATCACTTGCAGTATATGGTATATGGTAAATTTTACTAATGTTGATTGTCACAATTTTTCAGTATACTTGTGCCTGTCACAAATTTGTGACATGAGGCATGATTATTTTGGTCTTGTTGTTACACCTTGTGAAATGACCCCCTGGTTCAATTGCCACAAATGTGTTCTGCATGGTTATGATTCCTCACCAATATATCCAAACTCTTACAGTAGAATTAACTCCTCTTTAGAGAAATAATCAACTACAATGCACAATATTTTCTCAATGTTCAGTGGAAAACTTGCATGACACCTTGATCCTGCCCATGGCCCATGCTCATATGCATTGCTGCAAAATGCAATTCAGCATAATGAGAAATTGTGTTTGAAAGTATACTAACTAAGTTCTCAAGTAATAACAGAATCTAAGTGAAGTGGTTTGTGCCACCCCAAGCAGTTCAGTGCTTCCAGGGAGATGTGGTGGGAAAAAATCTAGAGTTCAAAGGCAAAGAATCCAAGTAAATGAATTGAATCTTTGAAATTGAAGAGATCACCCCATGTGGCAAGATCTGCTTTGCATATGCTCAAGACACCATATGCAGGGAGACTCCATGAACTGGCTTCCTGGAACTCACATGTCATTCAAGGCATTGTAGTTCTGTGCATTGCCCATTTGAGAGAATTTGTCTTTAACTTTGTCTCATCCTGACTTTTGTCTGTGTACAATTTTCCAAACATTGCCTTTTTTCATGCCACAAACCCAACCACACTCATGTAGTAGCCAGCAAACATCAATTAGACCAATGTTGCCCCACAAGATATCATTCTACTCACTTTTCTAATTAATTAAAGAGAGAGTGTTTAAAGACCATGTCCTGACACATTAGAGACCTTAAATCTGGAAAAAACTCTTCAATGAGCAGGTCTAAAATCTCCATATTTACTTATGGAATAAAACACAAATGTCACTGTTTGTGAAAACTCACAAGCACAAATCAAGCATGATGATGGATGCATCACTCCTTGTGTCACTTCCTCATTTTATTAGCTATGGATAAGACCTTCCCCTATGAATTTGGACACTTCATCACAGAAAATTTTAATGGCCATGCTTCCATAATGGTTGCTAAATGGTTCACACTTTGTCCAGGTAATGTTAGAAAGTGGTGATGACAGTATTTTAATTTCACTCTAATCATTCGATTTTAAGATTTGAAGAACTCTTGGAGGATAGTGGTGATGGCATGCAAGAATGGACAACACCTATCTATGGAAGGTCAGAGAGGTGACACCCATAGGGATTTCGAATTTGATTTGGAGTTGGAGTTGGAGTTAAATTTGGAGTTAAAGTTGGAGTTGACATTGGAGTTAGAGTTGGTGATGGGCATTGTACTTTTCTTTGTTCTTTTTCATTCATTCAATGAATTACAACAACCATTTGGCAACAAAATCAAATGATCCAATTATCAAATGAAATAAGAATAAAAGTTGGAAATTCCAAAATATTTATTGATTGAAACAATTTTATGAATTACTTCCAGTCTTTTTTATGTTAAGTTTTAACTGTAATGAGAATTGTTGTAAAACAGGAGCACACAAAGTAACCAATTAAGAAATGAATGAGTCTTTACTTCTTTTTCATTTCCAATCTGTGTCAATCCATTGCCATTGCAAAGGTCATCATTGTTGCAGTGGGGGAGTTGTTGCAGATATGTACTTTACTTTTTAAACGTTGATTGATGGTGATAGTATAGTCATGAGCAGCATGCTATTGTGATATTGAGCAACAATGGATGAAAATAGTTGGTTTGTAATACAGGTAGGAATTTCTATACATTCAATAGTTTTACCTCTACATTTTTACACAGATGTAAGATAGTGTCCTCAATACCCAGACTTTTCTATTTTAAATTTGTAATTCAAATATATTGGTAAATTATCCCACTCCACACAGGTAACATTTTGAATATCACTATACCCAAATAATGCTCCTTTGGTTGCCCCCCTCAAACAAATATTTTTCAATATTTGCAGGATTCTGTCCCCAAGTAATTCCAAAACATTATAAATCAACAGTAATAAAGCAAACATTTTCTAAACTAGGTCAAGAATAGACAAAGCTGATCTTATGTTTTTACTACTTCCACTGTGTTTTAATTGTCTCTATTGATATCAAACATTTCAGATCCCCAGGATGTGCCAGAGTCAAGTGGTGTAAGAGCATTTACGTATGAATAAGAATATATAAATCAATCCAGTGAAAACATGTGCCAATTGGACAAGTTAAAACAAGCATGCTAACTAAATGCAACATGCAACTAATTGTATATTTTGACTGTTATGCTCTGTGTAATGTGTTTTTATATTTTATTAATCAACTGTTAAACATTACTGAATACAGGATCCCTTAGTAACAAGTAATTCTATTTACATTTTATCAACAATCACAGGATTAATTTTTGATTCAAGGAAACTGACAATTCTTGTAGCAACAAAAATGCATAAGAGCCTTATTCATGCTGTCTTACGTTTGTGGGGATGGAGAGAGAATGAATACTTATTGCAGCTATTATCAGTACTTCTTTTTCTTGGACAAGAGCATGATATTTCTTATTTGTTTCAAATTGTAATCCCTTTGTTAGAAATGAAGGTAGGTGTTTGGCCATGAGTCAGTGACAAAAATCCATTTCAACATTGTCATCAATATGAATGGGGGAGAAAACCAGCAAAGGTTTTGTTCCATCAATGATGTTATTATTCAATTATGGTAGTAAAGATATTTTCAATGCATAAAATTATTTCTGTTGTCAAATAGTTCACATTTGTGACAACAGTATCTATCATATGATGCTTTTTAATGATAAGCAAAACCTTTGGTTTTGCTTCAGTCATTTTATTTGGTAGCAATCATCGATTTGGCTTTACAATAGTTGCTCCATTTTTTAATTGGTGTAAAACAGTTAACAATAGGCACATATTTGGAAGTGGTGTTTTGACATTGTCAACACCATGTTAGCCGAAACTTCTAGTGGTAGCCTCCATTTTTCGCAGAAGGTATTTTTGTTTGAAAAGTGAATAGCATTTGTTGTTTTGGTTTTGTTGTCATTATGTTTGATTGATCTAGGTCAATTGACGGTAACTCCAACATTGATGATAACGTTTTAGCAACATCAAACCATTTCTTCTCAATATAGATCAATCAATGGCAGCTGAGATACAGTCATTTGCTTTTGAAATGAATCAGTGCACATTGATCAATGTCAATCAATTGATGAATACTGCAATGTCAGGGTCTGTATTGTAGTACAAATGTTGCTGTTCCAGTCAATGCTAACCAATGAAAACATTTTTGATCAATTCAGTTCAATTACTTGCACTATCCATTGTTTCTGCAAAAACCTCTTTCTTTGATAAAAGTCAACACTATTTGCTGTACCAATAAAGGAAATCTACAATCTTATTATCTCCTATTTTATGATAAGGTTATTTCTTTTTATCAAATTTAACCATTCTTCTCCAACACTTTGAAGTTGAAACAAGTCAGTCATAAATTGCATAATAAAATATTGATGCAGCAGTTTCTACCCATAAATTGTAACCTACAAGTATGCATTGTTTCTTCTGATACTGTTTGACAGTTCCTGTCATAATTTAGATAGTTGATACTAGATTTTACATCATGTGAATTGTGAATCTAAGACTGTTTCACAACTGTTGTATCCTTCTGGGTATCTGAGATGTTTCAATCTTGCTATAGAAGCCACAGGTATTCACACAGTGGCTGATTAATTCAGGATGTTGCCTTTCAGATCATCATTGACTCCAGAATAAATAGCATATTTCTTCTTTAAAGATGAATATATTTTAATTTTGTGTCTTTTTCAGGATGCAAATGATGTTTCTATACTTTCTCAAGAAAATTTTCAGGAATACTGGTAACTAAATAACAATGATCCTAATTGTACAAATCACATGCACAACACATAATAATGACAAACTAACAATTGTGGCGCTGAAGTTTAGTTTCACTCTGTTTTTACATTACAATTAATTTGAATTGACAAGAAACCCACTCATTATCATTACATCATGTCAAATACAGAAATCTATGTTGATGCTGAACTTCTTTAGTTGGACATGGAGACAATTGATAACAGAGTAGAAGCAGAAGGATGTGAAAGAAATCATAAGCTCATATCAAGCCTATTCTTGGCCATGAGATGGAAATGTATGCCATCTCAGTAGAATTTTGGTCATAGTCTTCAAATATTTGGGGATTATTGTTGTGAAGTGACAACAAATAATGTAGCAATGTTTGGGTGGGTTTCTGTGGAATTTGGAAAATTACTTTCACAGTTGAAGATGAGTGGAAGGATCAATTTAGCAAGGCATTAACATTAATTCCAAAGTGAAAGAAGTTGGTTCTGAAGGGGGGACTACAGGTATGATTAAAATTGTGATACCTTCAAGAGAAGACGTTACTCAGGCATAGTATGTATTTGAGCAATTAGCAACCAATAATGTATTAAAAAACTTTTGTTGAGAGCCCTTTAAATCATATCCCGTTTTGTTATCATGGTTGATCATGGTCATGCCTGCCTGTACCTCTTTTCAAAACATATCTCCCACAAAGTTAAAAGAAAACCCTGAATCAAGTTTAAGTCCAATGACACTTCTTTTAATTTCTTTGTATTAATTAGTAATTTTGTATTGAATGGTCATGATCGTTTACACATATCATTAATCATCTTTTTTTTCACAATGCTTTGAACTACTTAGTATTTACATTTCAACAGGTCTCAGTAATTGCTATTTCCCTAAAGTGTTCCATGGCAATGAAAAATGTAGGAATTCTGTCTCACATCCTGGTGACAATCATGATCCATTCAACATATATTTTGTCCAGAATCAGACAAAGTGCATGTTCTACCACAGCAAAACATGTCCCTCACAATTGACCAACGTCAATTTGAAAAGTATGCTTTGATGATGCAATCAATTTTAGTCTGGATGTTTGTCTAAATATTTTGGTTTATTGACCCAATCATGGAATAAATTTTACTTCAATCAAATGTAGTTCATCTGAGATCGTTTTAATCAACCAATATTCAAAAGATGATGGTTCTGGTTCCTAGAAAGTGTCCTGTGCTTGGATCAGGAATTCATGACCACTCCTGGGCAACTTCTCCGTATCTTATCTATTATTATAATCAATCATGAATCATAGATACTATAACAAAATTAATGATAAACTGAAGCTAAACTAGTCATTGAATCAATTCATCCCATCAATATGATCACAAGGACAATGGGATGGCCTAAATGAAATTTTCTATGAGCCAAGAAATCCACAATAACCCACATTGTTGTTTACTCTTTACATCATCCTATGTAAATAGTTGCGGTATGCATGTTCAAAATAATTACATTTATGCAACAAATTTAGCATTGTTCCAAGATGAAAGTCCTTAAAAACTCAACAACATTGGTTTTTAGCCTCATCAATAATTCAAACTTTACAAAGCCACATCGGGCCTTGGGCAAACAACTCTTTCTTTATTTCATCACTTTTGGACACCTCCCATTGTTCATTGTTCATAATAATTGAATATTTGTATTTTTTCACCTGATCAAAAATTCAATATCAAAAGACAATCATTTTTGCTTAATTGATAAATGTCAATGGTGGGTTGATCTATCAATGCATATTGCTGTGTGTGAAAAGAGCAACCATGATCGATTCCTCTATAAATACTGCTCATATATGTGGCACACAGCATTTACAGCAATGCTGCCAAGTTAGTGTTTTTGTGTAACACTTAATACTGGCTTTATGCAGTCATAATCAATCTATGAGTAGGTGACTTTTTCCCTTTGCCATTTGAAAAGGTACATAAAATTAAAATTACCTGGTATCAAAAGACATCTCTTGTACTATTTTTGTTTTACAGTATTGGCCAGTTACATGTCTTGAATTGCATTTAAAACACATCCAATGGTCCCAAATGGTAAAACGCCATTGTTCAGTGAATTTCATAACTAAGGACAACCAGCATCATTTTTGAATGGGATGACAGGATAAAAATGGAAGAAATGTAATATGATTGGATGATTGGAACAACTATGATAATTTCCTCACTCAATTCTGTCCATTTATCATTTCATTTCATCCTATTTTGGGCAATGATATTGTTTGACAAAGAGAAGTTATCATTTCTCAATTCAAAATTAATTGAAGTGTGGTTAAGCCCACACTAGTTGGGTGTTGGGTCCAAACAATAGTCATACCAGAGTATGCAAAAAGTAAACATAGTTTAACACTGAGGATCTCAAACACGTTTCACAAAATCATGTAGTTAAAGCTTTAATGGTGTGATAGGATCAACAAACATTGTTACAAGATTTCCAGCAATATGAAGCATGATGATTTTTTGACTCAGTGGCTTTTGTGCCTTTATGCATGTCCATGTTATGCTAAGATATTACTTTCATAATTCATGAAATACTAGAGATAGAAAAGTCAGTTTTTATCATGAACAGCAGACTTGCATACAAATGACTGATTGAAAACCATTACTGTGATGTATACTTTGACTTCCAAATGAGATGTATGGGATGGATAAATTCTATTTCTTGCCTTTGTTCAACATATTTATCTTGAAAGTATGATCCAATAGAGCTAATGATCATGCTTGGGAATCAAACCCAAATCACCAGATGCCCATGAGACTTACAATGAGTCATTTTTTTATATAAATACTAACAAATCATCATGGTAATATGTTATGTATGTATAATTATCCTAGTACTATATGCAGTACAATTGTATGCCTACAGCTTTGGATCTGTGAATAGTCAACAATTCTTACTTGACTCTCAAATTTTGCAGTGCAACAGCTTATATTTGGGATCTTAGGTAGCAATGGCCTGTCCCGTCCTCTGGAAAATTTGAGGACACATTTGAGGACACAGGACATGTCTGGGACA
>JACCDI012034597.1_pt1 | contig 14402 bp, 20 predicted proteins | sample 7442791 | NCBI WGS metagenome assembly JACCDI01 (sample SAMN15323434, study PRJNA562643) | freshwater metagenome | isolation source: river surface water | place: USA:Blue River Watershed | collected 2017-08-15 | reverse complement strand
TCCGCTGGACTGTCGCTGGCCAACACCTGCTGGGCCCATGGCTGCAAGCGCTGCGAGTCGCTGCGCAACACCACTTGTTTGACCGCCAAGATTTGGGTGGGGTGCATGGAGAAGCTGCGCAAGCCCATGCCCAATAGCAAGCGCGTCAGGTGGGGGTCGCCAGCCATCTCGCCACACACACTGACCGATTTGCCCTGGGCGCGGCCTTGGGCAATCGTGTTGGCCACCAGGTGCAAGATGGCCGGGTGCAAGGGGTCGTACAAGTCGGCCACTTGCTCATCGGCCCGGTCAATCGCCAAGGTGTATTGGATCAAGTCGTTGGTGCCGATGGACAAAAAGTCAAAGTAAGACAAAAACATCGGCAGCGTCAATGCGGCGGCGGGTATTTCGATCATCGCGCCGATCTTGAGGGGCCCATAAGCCACGCCTTGGCCATCGAGTTGGGCCCGTGCCCTGGCCAATAAATTCAAGGTCTGGCGTATTTCTTTGCCGTGGGCCAGCATGGGTATGAGCAAATTCACCTGGCCGTGGACCGCCGCACGCAATATGGCCCGCAATTGGGTCAAGAACATGGCGGGGTCGGCCAAGCTCCAGCGGATGGCCCGCAAACCCAAAGCGGGGTTGAGGTGGGCGTTTTCGCGCACATTGCGGTCCAAGGGTTTGTCCGCGCCGATGTCCACGGTGCGGATGGTGACGGGCAGGCCACGCATGCCTTCGACCGCACGCCGATACGCTTGGTATTGCTCCTCTTCGCCAGGCAAGTTTCCAGCCCGCCCCATGAACAAAAATTCGCTGCGAAACAAACCCACACCCACCGCACCGGCCGACAAGGCAGCAGCGGTGTCCTCTGGCATCTCGATGTTGGCCAGCAATTCGATTTTTTGCCCGTCCAAGGTCATGGCGGGGGTCAGGCGCAAGCGAGACAGGCGCTCGCGCTCCAAGCTGGCCTGGCGCTGCTTGAAGCCATATTCGGCCAACACGATGGGTGAAGGGTCGACGATCATCACCCCGGCATCGCCGTCGATGATGACCCAGTCATCTTGTTTGACCCAATGGCTGGCATTGCGCGCGCCCACCACAGCGGGAATGTCCAGGCTGCGGGCCACGATGGCCGTGTGCGAGGTCTTGCCCCCCACATCGGTCACAAAACCGGCAAACACGCTTTGTTTGAATTGCAACATGTCGGCCGGTGACAGGTCGTGCGCGACCAACACCAGCGGCACGTCCTCGGTGTCTTCAAGCAACAAATCTTGTTGCCGTTGGCTGCCGGGGCGGCGCACCATGGGCTGCGGCATGGCGGTGGGCGCGCCCTTGAGTTGGCGCAACACACGTTCCACCACCTGCTCCAAATCGGCTTTGCGCTCGCGCAAATACAGGTCTTCCATCTCGTCGAACTGGCGGGCCACCACGTCCAACTGACTGGTCAAGGCCCATTCGGCGTTGTAGAGCCGATCACTGATCCAGTGGGCCACGCCTTCGGCCAACAACTCGTCTTGCAGCAGCATCAGGTGCACATCGAGCAAGGCGGCCAATTCAGGCGGCGCATCTTTGGGCAAAGACAACTGCAAGCGCTGAACCTCTTGAAACACCGCTTCTTTGGCATGGGTGAGCCGCTCAATCTCGCCAGGAATTTGGTCGGCCGTGATGAAATAGTGCGCCACATCCACCCGGCTAGAGGCCACCAACACCGCCCGCCCAATGGCAATGCCACGTGCGACGGCCAATCCATGGACCGCAAAAGTCACAGGCAACTCCCCTGATGGTCAGCCCCAAGGGCCGCTTGGCGGTGCATCACTCACCTTCACCAAATTTATCGGCCATCAGGGCCAGCAAGGCCTGCATGGCTTCGGCTTCTTTCTCGCCCACGGTCTCCAGGGTGACTTGGCTGCCCACACCAGCGGCCAGCATCATCACCCCCATGATGCTTTTGGCATTGACCCGGCGCTCCCCTTTGGAGAGCCACACCTCACAAGGGAAGCTGCCAGCGAGTTTGGTCAGTTTGGCCGATGCGCGCGCATGCAAGCCCAATTTATTGATGACGGTGGTGGTTTCAATCATGGGGAAAAAAGTGTTGGTGAATCAAGAAAGAGGGGTAGGAATTTCAACCACGCCCAATGCGCCGCCGGTCATGGCTTTTTGCAACAAGGCTTCCATGGGCTCATGGCGGTAACACACACTGCGCAGCAGCATGGGCAAGTTCACACCGGCCACGATTTTGGCTTTGTGCTCACGCGCCCACAATTGCGCCACATTGGCTGGGGTGGCACCCAGCACATCGGTGAGCACCAGCACATCGCTATCGTCCACGCCCCGCCACAGCGAGCGGGCCGCCGCCAGGCTTTGTTCTGGGGTGTCATTGGCTTGAACATCCAGCGCCAACACCTCTGAATCGCATTCGGGATAGACATGCATGGCACAGGCTTTGAGGGCTTGTGCCAAAGGGGCGTGGGCAACGATAAATATGCGATGGGTCATGGCATGGCTTGGGGTTCAAACACCAGGCTGCTGATTATCCCCGCGTGCCCACCAAAAATAGATATACGAGCCCAGGCTGCACAGCATGAAAAAGCCCATGGCACCCTGAAAAGCCGCCGTGGTCGACCAACCCAAGGCCTGTAAGGCATCGATCCACAAACCCATGCCCCACTGGACCACGAAAACACCCACAAAAATCACCAGGTTGTAAGCCGACAGCGCCCGCCCAGCCAACTGCGAGGGAAAGGCCATGCCCACCGCTGGCTGGGCCAGCGACACCACGGTATTGGTGACGAAGAAAACGATCCACATGACCACGCCGGTGTTTTCACCACCCCACACCACACCGAACATGGCCATCAAATTGAAGGGCACCCCCCAGGCGATGAGCCGATTGGCCGTGTAGCCATGGCGGGTCAACCAGGGATTGACCATGCCCCAACCCCAAAATGCCAGCAACATGCTCAAGTTGATCCAAAACAAACCGGTGGCAGACTCCCAGGCAGAGTAGCCGGAAACCTTGGTCAACCACGGTCCTGCCCACAAGGTTTGCATGGCCACCAAGCCGCCATAACTGAAGAATCCCAATGGGGTCAATCGGCGAAAGTAAGGGTGATGCCAAACTTGGGCATAAGCACGCCACCAAGGGGGGGCAGGCTCTGCCGCAGCACTTGCCACCGGGGCCACCGGTTCCCATTTGGGCACCAACCAAAGAATGAAAATCATCGACAACAGCACCATGCCTGCCAGCACCCAAAACAGCACGCGCCACCCCACCAAGGGCACCAAGGCTTGCACCGGCAAGGTCGACGACAGCATGCCCAAAGAGCCGGTCATGAGCATCCATGAATTGGCCCGCATTTGGGTGGGTGCATCAAACCAGCGGCGATAACCGGTCAATGGGGCCATCAGGCAGCATGACACGCCGACCCCGGTGAGCACGCGGGCCAAGAACAAGCCGGTGAAGCTGTCGGCACTGGCAAATGCCACACAACCAAACACCGCCGCCACCAAAAAAGACAAGATGACTTTGTTGGGACCATGGCGATCCAACCAGTTGCCCATCGGCAATTGCATGATGGAAAAGCCCAAAAAGTAACCCCCGGCCAACAAACCCAGGTCACGCGAGTTGAGCCCAAATTCGGGAATCAGCGTGGGTGACAAAGTGGCCGTGATGGCCCGCACCAAGGCCGACAAGTAATAAGTGAAGGCAAAGCAGATGAACACCCGCACAGCCATAGAACGCGACATGACCATGCTCATGGCAAAGTAACTCCCGAAAAATAGGTTTCTGCCACAGATTGCACATCGCGGCTTTGCAAGGGCGCATAAATGGCCATTTGGTAGACCCAGCCGTCGGCACCAAACCACAGGCTGCGCACATGTCGGCTGGTCCCATTGACAGCCCACTGTGCAGGCAAGGCATCGCTGCTGGCCCGCATGATGGGCAAGGCCTGGGCTTGCACGGCCTCAGCATGGGCACCCCAAGTGGCCAAACTGGCCTGTTGCCAAGCTTGCAGGGCTTGCCCGGTCTGCCAGCCTGGGGGCAAGGCCATGGCGGCAAAGCTGAAGTCAAAGCCTTGGGCAGCGCAGGCTTGCATGTGCAGCACCGTGGATTGGTCACGCAAGGCCACTGGGCGTTCAGCCACATCGGGCTTGCAAGGCATGAGCACCCGGGCCGGTGCGCCGGCATGGCGCACTTCGCGCCAATTCAATGCAGGACTGCAGCCAGTGGCCCCCACGATCAGGCCAGCGACCAAGGCCCAAAGATGAGGACTGGGGTTCAACATGGCAGGGATTATCCCTGCCAAAGCATCAGCCTGCGCTGGGCAGAGCCATTGGCGGGACTCTGCGGCCGATTGGTTCACAATTCGGCCATGAACTCATTGGACGGCATCCGTATTCTTGACCTCTCGCGCGTGTTGGCTGGGCCTTGGTGCACCCAAACTTTGGCCGATCTGGGGGCCGATGTCATCAAGGTCGAGAAACCGGGTTTGGGCGACGACACCCGCGGCTGGGGCCCGCCTTTCTTGGCCGATGCCCAGGGCAAAGACACCACCGATGCCGCTTATTACCTGAGCACCAACCGCAACAAACGCTCCATGACATGCGACATTGCCAAGCCGCAAGGCCAGGCCCTGATGCGCGAATTGGTGGCCCATTGCGATGTCTTCATCGAAAACTTCAAGGTGGGTGACATGGCCCGCTATGGGCTCGATGCGCCGAGTTTGTTGGCCATCAACCCGCGTTTGGTTTATTGCAGCGTGACCGGCTTTGGCCAAACAGGCCCCTACAGCGACCGGGCGGGCTACGACTATGCCGTTCAAGGCATGGGCGGGCTGATGAGCGTTACCGGGGAGCGCGATGACTTGGGCGGTGGCCCGCAAAAAGTGGGCGTGGCGGTGGCCGATTTGTTCACCGGCATGTACGCCAGTGTGGCCATACTGGCAGCATTGCGCCACGCCGAGAAAACGGGTTTGGGCCAACACATCGACATGGCTTTGCTCGACACACAGGTGGCCATGTTGGCCAACTTGGGGGCCAACTATTTGGTGTCTGGCCAAAAAACCGGCAAAGTGCCCGGCCGGGCGGGCAATGCGCACCAAAACATCGTGCCCTATCAGGTGTTTGAAACCGCGCCCACGGAGTCGGGTGACAAAGACCACTTGATCTTGGCGGTTGGCAACGACAACCAATTCGCCAAGTTTTGCGCGGTGGCTGGCTTGGACCATTTGGCCCAGGATCCCCAATACGCCACCAATCAAGCCCGGGTTCGCCACCGCGAAGTGCTGGTGCCCTTATTGGCCGCCACCATGAAATCGCGGCGCAAAAACGATTGGCTCAAAGCCCTGGAGGCGGCCAAAGTCCCTTGCGGCGCGATCAACAATTTGGCCGAGGTTTTTGTCGACCCCCATGTCCAAGCCCGTGACATGGTTTCGACCTGGCAGCACCCCGTGGCCGGGCCGGTGGAGCTGGTGGCCAGCCCAATGAAGCTCAGCCGCACACCGGTGCGACAAGATCTGCCCCCGCCCCTGTTGGGCGAGCACACCGAGGCTTTGTTGGCCCAGGTGCTGGGTTATGGGCCCGAAGAGCTGGCGCGGCTGCGCGAACAGCGCATCATTTGACGCCAGCATGGCCACTTTTGTTTTGGTGCACGGGGCTTGGCACGGGGCTTGGTGCTGGCGCGACTTGCTGCCCTTGCTGCAACAAAAGGGCCACCGGGTGCATGCACCCACTTTGACCGGCTTGGGCGATCGGGCCCATTTGCTGTCACCCGACATCACCCTGCAAACCCATATTAATGATGTGTGGTTGACCCTGGAGGCCGAGGAACTGTCCGATGTGGTTTTGGTGGCCCACTCTTACGCCGGCATGCTCGGCACCGCCGTGGCAAATAAAGCCCCAGAGCGCTTGCGCCACTTGGTTTATTTGGATGCGGTCGTCCCCAAACCTGGGGAGAGCTGGAGCGGGGTGCACAGCCGCGCCACCCGGGATGCGCGCATGGCATCGGCCCAAGCGCATCCGCAGTTTGCTTTTGCGCCTCCCCCGGCTCAGGCCTATGGCATCGAGGGCGCGGCTGCCCAGTGGCTGGAGCGGCGCCAAAGCCCCCACCCGGCGGGCACTTACGACGCACCCTTGAGCTTTGACCCGCTGCGCGTGGCATCCGTTCGGCGCACCTTCATCAGTTGCACCCAACCGGCCTTGGTCACCATCGACCCCATGCGCAAGCGGGTGCAAGACCCTGGCTTTTGGGATGGGCATTGGCTGCCCCAAAGTGCGCTGGTCGACATGAAAACGGGGCACGATCCGATGATCAGTGCCCCGCAAGCCTTGGCCGAAGTTCTACAAGCTTGTGCGCAAGCTTGATGTCAACAGGCCGCTGCTGTTTCAGTCTTTGCGGAAATTGTCATGGCAACCCTTGCAGGTGCCGCCGGTGGATGCAAATGCGGTTTTGAGGTTGTCCAAATTGCCGGTTTTGGCGGCCGCATTGAGTTTGGTGACCTCTGCTTGCATCTTGTCCGCAGCCTCTTTGAACTTGGCCGCATCTTTCCAAATTTCGGGCTTGGCACGGGTCTCGCCTTTGTCGGTACCTTCGGTGAATGCCGCCCAATGCAATTTGGACAGCACCTCCACCACAGCAGCGTTGTCGGCCGCAGCCTTGGCATCAAATGGCACACGCCCTTGGGCCATGGCACCGATGCGGCCAAAGTGTTGACCCATGATGAAGAAGCTGCTTTTTCGGTACTTGATGGCATCTTCCGGCTTGGCAAATTGCGCCATGGCGGGCACAGCGATACATGCAGCGGCAATGATCAACAGATTGCGTTTAAAGTTCATGGCTTCATCCTTGTGGTGGGTTGGTGCTCAAAATAGATGCAACTCAGTATAAAGTACATTTTTTGCCACACCATGTCACTGCATTTCCAACCTTCATTGAGCTTATGAACACGCCGAACTCATCAGATGGTTTGCTGACCGTTCGGGTTTGGGACTTGCCCACCCGCCTGTTCCATTGGATTTTGGTGGCCTGTGTGGTGGGCTTGATCATCACAGGCAACATGGGTGGCGACATGATGGTTTGGCACGCCCGGTTGGGTTTCGCCGTATTGGCCTTGGTGCTGTTTCGTTTGGTTTGGGGTTTTATCGGCGGCCACTGGTCGCGCTTTCGGCAATTTGGTCTACACCCCCGCCACGCCCTGGTTTATGCCCGCCACATTCGCCTGGGCACCCACGAACACACCCCAGGCCACAACCCCTTGGGGGCTTGGTCGGTCTGCTTGGTGTTGCTGCTGCTGGCGCTGCAAACGGCATCTGGTTTGGTGGCCGATGACGAAATCGCGTTCACTGGCCCCTTGTCTGCTTGGGTTTCAGGCAGCACGGTGAATTGGGCGACCTGGTACCACAAGGCGGTGGGCAAAAAACTCTTGCTGCTGTGGATCGCCATGCATTTGCTGGCCATGGTCTTTCACCGTTGGCGCTTTGGCGAGAACTTGGTTTCTGCGATGTTCAGCGGCCAAAAATCCACCCCAAGCTTGGTGACCGCTTCGCAAGACAGTGCCAAACACCGTTGGCTGGCCGTCCTTTGTTTGGCATTGAGCGCGGCTTTCGTTTGGTGGTTGGTCAATCTACCGGCTGCTGTGCCATCTTGAGTTTCGCCCCATGTATTCGATAGAACTCATCACCCCCGATTCGCCCCATTGGTTGGCTGAGACGGCCAGCATTTTCAGAGAGTACGCACAGTCCTTGTCGATCGATTTGGGGTTTCAAGGCTTTGAACAAGAGCTCGCCCAATTGCCCGGCGACTATGCCCCGCCGCGCGGTGCCTTGTTGCTGGCCCTGGTGGACCAGGTGGTGGCCGGGTGCTGTGCCTTGCGCCCGCTCGATGGCTCGGACTATGCCAATGCAAGTGAGATGAAGCGCCTCTATGTGCGCAGTGCTTTTCGTGGCTTTGGCCTGGGGCGCGAACTGGCTTCTCACACCTTGGATCTGGCCCGCCAAGCTGGGTACGGGCATGTGTTGCTCGACACCTTGGACGACATGGAAGCGGCCCGCTCTTTGTACATGGATTTGGGCTTCGAGGAAATTCCGCCCTACTATCACAACCCCATTGCGGGGGCGCATTACCTCAAGGTTGATCTGTGAACGCCCCGCAAGCACTTGTTCACAAACACCATGAAAAAAGCCCCCTTGCGGGGGCTTGATCAGCAGACGGCTGAGCCATCCACGGGGCTTTGTCAGCCTTTGGCTTGGGCCAGCATGGTTTGCGCATCGCTGACTTCAAATTTGCCGGGCCCTTCGATGTTCAAGGTGGCCACTTTGCCGTCCTTGATCAACATGGAGTAGCGGTTGCTGCGCAAGCCCATGCCGCGCGCAGTCAAGTCCAGGGTCAGACCTGTGGCCTTGGTGAAGTCGGCACTGCCATCGGCCAGCATGCGAACCTTGCCGTTGGTGTGTTGATCGCGCGCCCAAGCGCCCATGACAAAAGCGTCATTGACACTGACACACCAAATTTCATCCACACCCGCCTTGTGCAAGGCATCGCAGTGTTCCACGTAACCCGGCACATGCTTGGCCGAGCAAGTGGGCGTGAATGCACCCGGCAAGGCAAACAAGGCAATCGTCTTGCCTGCAATGGCTTTGGACACTTCGACCGGGTTGGGGCCAATGCTGCAGCCATTGCCTTCAACTTCTGAGTATTCCATCAGGGTGGCGTTGGGCAAGCTGTCTCCGACTTTGATCATGCTGAACTCCTGTCAAGGTTAAAAAATGGGTGGGTGAGCGACCATGAAAAAACGACCCTATTGTGGGTCGTTTTTCAAAGTCTGGCAGCCCACGGGGGGATCACATCAAACGGCAACGGCCTTTTCCACCAAGCGGGTGGCAACCCAGCTTTTGGTTTTGGAAATGGGACGGCTTTCGGTGATTTCAATCACATCGCCCAGGTGGTACTGGCCTTGCTCATCATGGGCGTGGTACTTGCTCGACTTGCCCACGATCTTGCCGTAGAGCGCGTGCTTGACGCGGCGCTCGACCAACACGGTCACGGTTTTGGCACGCTTGTCGCTGACAACCTTGCCAATCAAGGTGCGCTTGAGGGATTTTTTGGTTTCCGTCATGGTCGATCCTTATTTGGTAGCTTGCTTTTGGGCCAAGATGGTCTTGGCCCTCGCAATGCTGCGGCGGGTGTCGCGCATTTGAGCGGTGTTGTTGAGTTGTTGCGTGGCTTTTTGCATGCGCATGCCAAAGTGGGCTTTTTGCAGCTCTTTGACTTCGGTTTGCAAGGCGGCCACATCTTTTTGGCGCAATTCGGATGCTTTCATCGTCGTCTCTCCTGGCTCATTGGCCCATCATGCGTGCCACAAAAGTGGTGCGCAAAGGCAGTTTGGCAGCGGCCAAGCGGAACGCTTCACGCGCGAGTTGCTCGGGCACACCGACGATCTCATAGAGCACCTTGCCCGGCTGAATTTCAGCCACGTAGTACTCGGGATTGCCTTTACCGTTGCCCATGCGAACCTCGGCGGGTTTTTGGGAAATCGGCTTATCGGGAAAGATGCGGATCCAAATCCGACCACCCCGTTTGACGTGACGGGAAATGGCACGGCGGGCTGATTCGATTTGGCGCGCAGTCAAACGACCACGGTCGGTTGACTTCAGGCCAAAGTCGCCAAAAGCCACGGTATTGCCACGGGTGGCGATACCGGTGTTGCGGCCTTTTTGTTCTTTGCGGTATTTGCGGCGCGCTGGTTGCAGCATGCTTATTCTCCTTTTCCGTCCGCAGCCGTGCCAGTGGATGCGGGCGCCGTTACTTTTCGAACGCGCTTAACGGTGGTTTTGGGTGCATCAGTGGCTTCAGCGGGTTTGTCGCTGCCATCCACCGGTGCGGCTTGGGTTCCTTCGGGACGGCGTCCACCACGGGCAGGGCGGTCACCGGTTGGGCGTGCGTCACGGCGCGGACCACGCGGACGGCGGTCGTCTTCATTGCGTGGCTCGGGCACGCCAGGCGCATCGTTGCGGCCCAAGGTGTCGCCTTTGTAGACCCACACTTTGACACCGATCACGCCATAAGTGGTTTTGGCTTCTGAGAAACCATAGTCAATGTCGGCACGCAGGGTGTGCAAGGGCACACGGCCTTCGCGGTACCACTCGGTGCGGGCAATTTCAATGCCGTTCAAACGACCGGCCGACATGATCTTGATGCCTTGGGCACCCAAACGCATGGCGTTTTGCATGGCGCGCTTCATGGCACGGCGGAACATGATGCGCTTTTCGAGCTGCTGGGTGATGCTGTCGGCAATCAATTGGGCATCGATTTCAGGCTTGCGCACTTCTTCGATGTTGACGGCGACGGGCACACCCAGGCGCTGGGCCAAGTCACGCTTGAGGTTTTCAATGTCCTCACCTTTTTTCCCAATGACCACGCCAGGGCGGGCAGAGAAAATGGTGATACGGGCATTTTTAGCGGGGCGCTCAATCAGCACCCGGGAAACGGCTGCATTTTTGAGTTTGGCCTTGAGGTACTCGCGCACCTTGATGTCTTCGGCCAACATGCCGGCGAAATCACGGTTGCTGGCGTACCAACGACTGGCCCAATTGCGGCTGACCGACAGGCGGAAACCGGTGGGGTGGATTTTTTGTCCCATATTTTCCTAAACCTTTCAGTTGCCAACCGTCACATACACATGGCATGTGGGCTTGCTGATGCGGTTGCCACGGCCTTTGGCGCGTGCGGTGAAACGCTTGAGCGTGGCACCTTGTTCAACGTAGATGGTTTTCACCTTCAACTCGTCGATATCGGCCCCATCGTTGTGCTCGGCGTTGGCAATGGCCGACTCCAGCACTTTCTTGACAATGCCTGCTGCCTTCTTTTGGGTGAAGTTCAGGATATTGAGCGCCTGATCCACTTTTTTCCCACGGATCAAATCGGCCACCAAACGGCCTTTGTCGACCGACAGGCGAACGCCTCTGAGGACTGCACGTGTTTCCATCATGGTTCCTTACTTTTTCTGGACTTTTTTGTCCGCCGGATGACCTTTGAAAGTGCGGGTCAAGGCGAATTCACCCAGTTTGTGGCCAACCATCTGGTCGGTCACATACACCGGTACATGTTGTTTGCCGTTGTGCACAGCAATCGTCAAGCCGATGAACTCAGGCAGGATCACGGAGCGACGCGACCAAGTTTTGATCGGTTTTTTGTCTTTGTTGGTGACGGCTTTGTCCGCCTTGGCCAACAAGTGGTGGTCTACAAAGGGACCTTTTTTGAGTGAGCGTGTCATCTGGCTTTACCCTTATTTCTTGCGACGCGAGACGATCATGACTTGCGTGCGCTTGTTGTTGCGGGTGCGGTAGCCTTTGGTCAGGTTGCCCCATGGGTCAACCGGAGCGCGGCCTTCGCCTGTGCGTCCTTCACCACCGCCATGGGGGTGGTCCACCGGGTTCATGGCCACGCCACGCACCGTTGGGCGAATGCCCATCCAACGCTTGACACCGGCTTTGCCCAATTGACGCAGGCTGTGCTCTTCGTTGGCCACTTCGCCAATCGTTGCACGGCATTCAATGTGGATCTTGCGCACTTCACCCGAGCGCATGCGCACCTGGGCGTATGTGCCTTCACGGGCCAACAACGTGGCAGAGGTTCCTGCTGAGCGCGCGATTTGAGCGCCTTTGCCGGGTTGCAACTCAATGCAATGGATGGTGGAACCCACAGGGATGTTGCGGATGGGCAAGGTGTTGCCAGCGCGGATCGGCGCTTCAGAACCGCTCATCAAGGTTGCGCCCACTTCCAGGCCACGCGGCGCAATGATGTAGCGGCGCTCGCCATCGGCGTAGCACAGCAAGGCAATGTGGGCCGTGCGGTTGGGGTCGTATTCAACCCGCTCCACTTTGGCGGCAATGCCATCTTTGTTGCGACGGAAGTCGACCACGCGGTAGTGGTGCTTGTGGCCACCGCCCTTGTGGCGGGTGGTGATGTGACCGTTGTTGTTGCGGCCTGCTTTTTGGAACTGCGGCTCCAGCAAAGGCGCATAAGGATCGCCTTTGTACAGGTGATCACGGGTGACTTTGACCACGGCGCGACGCCCTGGTGAAGTCGGTTTCATTTTGATGACAGCCATGATTACTCAGCCTCCCCAGAGAGGTTGAGTTCTTGCCCGGGCTTGAGCGTCACATAGGCTTTGCGCAAGTTGTCGCGGCGACCCATGGAGCGGCCAAAACGCTTGCTTTTGCCTTTGATGTTGACGACCGACACGCCTTTGACTTCGACCTTGAACATCAGTTCAACGGCAGCTTTGATCTCGGGCTTGGTGGCGTTTTGCAGCACCTTGAAGGTGACCGCATTGGACTTTTCCGCCACCATGGTGGCTTTTTCAGAGACGATGGGGGCCACCAACACTTGCATCAAGCGGCCTTCGTCGTATTTCACGGTGCTCATGCGAACATCTCCTTGAGCTGATCGATGGCCGCTTTGGTGACCAGCACCTTTTTGTAGTGGACCAAAGACAAAGGATCGGCATAACGGGGCTCGACCACCAGCACATTGGGCAGGTTGCGCGAAGCCAAGTACAGGTTGTCGTCCACATCGTCAGAAATCACCAGCACGGACTGCAGGTTCATGGCTTTGAACTTGGCGGCCAGCAATTTTGTTTTGGGGGCTTCAATCTTGAGAGAATCCACCACGGCCAAACGACCTTCACGCGCCAACTGGGAGAAGATGGCGGCCATACCGGCGCGGTACATCTTCTTGTTGATTTTTTGGGTGAAGTTTTCTTCGGGGCTGTTGGGGAAAATCCGACCGCCGCCACGCCACAAGGGCGAGGAGGTCATACCAGCACGTGCGCGACCGGTGCCTTTTTGTTTGAAAGGCTTTTTGGTCGAGTGCTTGACCATTTGACGGTCTTTTTGGGCACGGGTGCCTTGGCGTGCGTTGGCTTGGTAAGCCACCACAATTTGGTGCACCAGGTCTTCGTTGTATTCACGGCCAAACACGGTTTCAGGCGCATCGTATTTGGACGAAGCCTGACCTTGGTCGTTCAGGAGTTCGAGCTGCATCAGTTCGCTCCTTTGGATTTGGCTTTGATGGCGGGACGCACGGTCACAAAGCCGCCTGCGGAACCGGGCACTGCGCCACGGATGAGCAGCAATTGGCGGGCTTCATCAATGCGAACCACATCCAGGTTTTGGGTGGTGACGGTTTCGTCGCCCATGTGGCCTGACATGCGCTTGCCTGGAAACACACGACCGGGGTCTTGCGCCATCGAAATGGAGCCCGGCACATTGTGCGAACGGCTGTTACCGTGAGAGGCACGCTGCGAGCTGAAGTTATGGCGCTTGATGGTGCCAGCGAAGCCCTTGCCAATGGAAGTGCCTTGCACATCCACCTTTTGGCCCACGCTGAACACCGCACCGGCAGGCACCGTGGCACCAGCCGCATACTGAGCGGCTGTTTCTGCGGTGACGCGGAATTCTTGGGTGATTTCGCCGGCTTGCACACCGGCTTTGGCCAAATGGCCAGCGGCGGGCTTGGTCACACGCGAAGCTTTGCGCGAACCGAATGTGACCTGCAAGGCCACATAGCCGTCATTTTCCTGGGTTTTAACCTGGGACACGCGGTTGTCAGACACATCGACCACCGTGACAGGAACAGTGTCCCCATCATCGGTGAACAGGCGCATCATGCCCACCTTGCGGCCCAGCAATCCCAAACGGGTGCTATGACTCATTTTTTTCTCCAAAACTTCCACCGCGGCCACTTCAATTGGCAGCCACGTTTGTGTGTGAAAGGCGGTTGATAATTCTCACGGTTTCCAGTGAGCCTGTGATTGTATCCGAACTTTTGATCCGCTACAAGCCATCAGGCCCAAAGAGGGGCTGCCCCCCAAAGGGGCCGGGTTCATTGCAACTTGATTTCGACGTCCACGCCAGCTGGCAGGTCGAGTTTCATCAAGGCATCGACCGTTTTATCGGTCGGGTCCACGATGTCCATCAAACGCTGGTGGGTGCGGATTTCGAGTTGGTCACGGCTGGACTTGTTGACGTGCGGCGAGCGCAAGATGTCAAAACGCTTCATGCGCGTTGGCAAAGGCACAGGGCCTTTGACAATGGCACCGGTGCGCTTGGCGGTGTCAACGATTTCGGCCGCAGATTGGTCGATCAATTTGTAATCAAACGCCTTGAGGCGAATGCGAATTTTTTGCTTGGCAGACATTTTTATTCCTGGTCAGTTGAGGCCCATGCGGCCCGCCCGAAGGCAGCACACAGGGGCCACAAGCCTCATTGTTTAGGCCATGATCTTGGCAACGACACCGGCACCGACGGTCTTGCCGCCTTCGCGGATGGCAAAGCGCAAGCCTTCTTCCATCGCAATGGGGTTGATCAGCTTGACCGTGATCGACACGTTGTCACCAGGCATCACCATCTCTTTGCCTTCTGGC